>ODAK010003214.1_pt1 | contig 17036 bp, 13 predicted proteins | sample 1539591 | NCBI WGS metagenome assembly ODAK01 (sample SAMEA3539303, study PRJEB22396) | soil metagenome | biome: tundra; feature: field; material: soil | place: USA | collected 2010-05 | depth 0.15 m
TTACTGAAGGAAACCCAATGAATACGCGGGGTCTGTCAGATTGTTGTGCAGAACCGTAATAAGAAACCTCTCCCGGTCACTGGCGCGGTCTCGCAACTGATAGGCCTTGCTTGTGCTCTCCATGGACAGGACAGACTCTCCAAGACCGCTGTAGTTAAGTCCCATGAACGCATAGGCCACCGCAAATTGGGGATCGATTTCGACGGCGCGCTTGAAATGGGGCACAGCATCGGCAGCTCCCGTCGAATGGGAAACCCGCATCGCTGTACTGTAGGCTTTCAGCGCTTCGAGTGACGAGGTGGTCGCCACCTCCAGCGGAGTATTGTGCTTTTCAACGGTGGTAAGCGATTCCCCGACTCGGGTCCTGAACTTACTGGCAATTTGACCGAGGGCATTCAATACGTCTTCTTTTCTCGCAGTTTCTACTTGTTCCTCAGCAAGAACGTCTCCAGTGCGGCAGTCCCTGGCGCGCAGTCCTAACACGTACTGGCTCCCAAGGCTTGCGATCGACCCATCGAGGACTGCGGTGCTTGCGATTCGCTCGCAGATTTCCATGGCGATCTCTGGGCTAAGTCGCGCATCGGCTGGCTGGCCCATGAGACGCAGTGTCTGCTGGATGTGCTGGTCAGAAACGAGGCTGAGGAACGGCGACTGCCCAAGCTGCACGGCCAGGCCCTGCCGCAGCGTTCCGTCAAATACCGAATCGCCCGTCGTGTTTGTAAAGTCGGCGAGGACAATGGTGTCCTTATCGGTGAGTTTTGGTGTGCGATGCAAATAGAGGTAGCCCACGACGAAGAGCGCCAGCACCACTGCGGCGCCGGGAACAATCACCTTCCAGCGTTTGGCGACGTCCGTTGTGGCCGCAGGCCTCGCACTGGTGGTCATCCGCCCCGAATCTGTGTCCCGCTTCAGGCGCTGGAGGTCGGTGCGAATTTCCGAAGCGTGCTGGTAACGCAGGGTGCGATCTTTTTCCAGGCACTTGTTGATGATGCTCTCTAATTCGGCTGGCAGATCGGGATTCAGGCGCACTGGCGGAACAGGTGCCCGGTTCAGAATGGCTTCGAAAATCACTCCGGTGCTTTCGCCACGAAACGGCAACGTCGCGGTTGCCATCTCATACAAGACTGCGCCGAACGAGAACAAATCCGTGCGTGCGTCCAACTCCTTGGCCCGAACCTGCTCTGGCGACATATAGGCGATCGTGCCCACCGCTGCTCCGGGACTGGTCAGGCGCTCTTCGATAGCCACGGTTGATTGTGCCGCCGGACCCCCTTGCGCCGCGTTGCTCAAGGTGGGTGTCATCTGCGCCAGTCCGAAATCGAGAATCTTGGCGTGGCCGCGCTCGGTCACAAAGATGTTCGCTGGCTTGATGTCGCGGTGAACGATGCCTTTGGAGTGGGCGGCATCCAGTGCGTCGGCAATCTCAATCCCTAGCCCGAGCAGCACATCGGTCTCCACGGGCTTTCCGCCGATGCAATGCTTCAACGTTACCCCGTCCAGAAATTCCATGGCGAGGAACGCCTGCCCCTCCTGCTCGCCAACGTCGTAAATCGTGCATATATTCGGGTGATTCAGTGCGGAGGCAGCTTGCGCTTCGCGCTGGAAACGGGCGAGCGACTGCGGATCGCGGGCAAACTCTTCGGGCAGAAATTTGAGGGCGACAAAGCGATGAAGCCGCGAGTCCTCGGCCTTGTAAACCACGCCCATCCCACCGCCCCCGAGCTTTTCGACGATGCGGTAGTGCGAAATGGTCCGGCCGATCATTGGGATGAAATCTTAGGACCAGGGTTGGGGCAAGTCAATGAAGACCGAGAACTTGAGAGCGATTGTTGACGTAAAATCGCCATTACACAAGCGATCTTCAAAGCTGGATTCATTTTCGGATTGGAAACCCCCGCTTTAGTGGTAGAATCGCGCCGCACGGGTTTCCTCCGAGCAAACCAGGATTTAGCTGATTGCGCCACACGGCCGTATCGATTAGGGCACATATTCTGTGTCGGCATGAGGGAGGGTACTTCAGTGCAGGGAGACTGGTCATGAAACGAATCTTCTTGGTGATACTGGTTGTAGCGACATTTCTTGTGGGCGGGGCCGTCGCGCAGACCGCCAATGGCTCGCAGCCGCTGCACACGCGTAAGAAGCGGATTGCTATATTCGATTTCGATTATGCGACGGTGCAGACCGCGTCATCCGCGATGTTCGGCACCAATGTGGACGTCGGCAGGGGCATCTCGGACTTGTTGGTGCGGAACCTGGTTAAGGACGGCACCTACTCCATAATCGAGCGCCAGGCCATGAGCAAGATATTAGGAGAGCAGAACTTCTCCAATAGCGATCGTGCCAATCCGAACTCGGCCGCGAAAATCGGCAAAATTCTGGGCGTGGATGCCATCGTCGTCGGCAGTATTACCCAGTTCGGAAACGACAATAAGAATACGAATGTCGGTGGCGGTGGTGGCGGTTGGGGCAGATTTGGCGTCGGCGGTATCTCTCACAAGAGCAGCAAAGCCGTGGTGGTGGTGGATGCGCGTCTGGTGAACATCGACACTGCGGAAATCATGGGCGTGGCGACTGGCAAGGGTGAGTCCTCCCGCGAAAGCACGTCGATGCTGGGTGGCGGCGGCGGTTGGCATGGTTGGGGCGGCGGCGCAGTGGACTTCGGCAGCAGCGATTTCCAGCAGACCATTATCGGCGAAGCCGTAAATGCGGCGGTCACCCAGATGGCCAGCGAACTGGTGGCCGACAATTCCAAGCTGGAAGCCCGCACAGTCACCGTGGAAGGCGTGGTTGCCGCTGTGGACGGAGGCCAGGTCATCCTCAACATCGGGTCAAAGTCAGGGTTGAAGGTTGGCGATCAGCTCACCGTACAGAGGGTAACAAAGGAGATTAAAGACCCGACGACGGGTGCGGTAATTCGACGCATGACTTCTCCCGTGGGCGTGATTCGTCTGACCGACGTGGATGAGATTTCCGCCGTGGGTACCCCAGTTTCTGGTTCCGGTTTCAAAGTAGGCGACGCCGTGAAGACGATAACGCAGTAGAGCAAACAGGAGGGGGACGGTAGAGCGGCGCTTCAGCGCCGCGTCCGCCTGCGGCCAACTACCCCGCTTAAGCCGCTGAGGTCAACGACCTCAGCGGCTTAAGCTTTTACGCGGCAGAGGGTGGGTTGCAGATGTAAGTGCGCTACTGTTTCATCGCCGTAAATTCCATCGTGGTTCCGCGCAGTTTGTCGTCCACCATTATCTTCAACGTCTTGCCATCGGCAGAAACTGTCGATTTTGCGACGCTGATGGCTTTGCCGTCGCGATAGTCGGTCTCCTCCAGCGTATCCTTACCCATCTTCTTCACCGAAACAGTGGTCGTACCCGGATCGCCCTTGTATGGCGCCTGGGAACCATTTAGCTTCGCGATGTAGGACTGACCTGTCTGCGTGGTCATGGTCAACTCGTCGCCGCTGACTTTGTAGGTCCACATCAGGCCATTGTCGGAGACAGTATCCATCTTCGACATCCGCCAAGAGCCGGATATCGCATGGGCTCCGGCGGGGCCCTTGGTGACCCGGATTTCTTCGCCCTTGCCGGTGACCGGGTCGGCATTGGTGTTACTGCTGTCGTTGAAGGTAAACGCCAGCGTATTGCCATCTGACGAGACCGTCATGGTTGAAGTGGCGACGGTTTTCCCATTCTTCTTGTCGGTTTCTTCGATCTCGTGGTCGTTTACAACCTTGATCGCTACGCTGTCGATATACCGATGTCCGGCAACTTTCTGGTCCTGGCCATCGGCTTTGACGTCGATTGCCGGGACACATGTTTTGCATTGGTACATGCCACTCTGCAGCAGGTAAACGTCAGGCTTCTTGGGAAACTGGGCGTTCTTCAGATCGATCTTCCATGTTCCATCGAAGGCGTTCTGCGCCGAGGCCACTATCGGCATCAGCAACAGCATCGCCAGTCCCACGAAAATCAGTTTCTTCATCGCTTATCCTCCGTCAGCTTTAGCTGCGGTCTGCGATTATAGCGGAGTCCGGCACGACCAGCTGAATTTTCTGGGGAAGTGTACATTTGTCGGATGGGGCCATATTCGCGTTAGCCGTGGCGCAGCAGATGAGCACAATTGGCAAAAGCTGGTTGGGTTGCCAGGAGATTGTCCCGCTTCTGTATAATCCTTCCTCTCATGCGCAACTTCTTCGCGCGGCGCACCTCTTGGAACTTGACCACCAACCGCTACACCGAGGCGCTGGCGGCGCATCGGCAGGCGGCGCGGGAAGTGCTTGATTTGACGGCTTCCAACCCCACCACCATTGGCCTGCGGTATCGCGAGGAAGAATTGCTGAGAGCGCTGGCGCATGACGAAGCGCTGACCTACAAACCCGAACCGAAGGGGCTGCCGGCCGCGCGTGAGGCGGTGTCAATCTACTACGCAGCGCACGGAAGTCATGTCTCGCCCGACAATCTCATCCTGAGCACCAGCACCAGCGAGGCGTATTCGTTCCTTTTCCGCCTGCTGTGCGATCCGGGAGATACGGTGCTGGTCCCGACCCCGAGCTACCCGCTGTTCGATTTCCTCGCCGATCTCCAGGACGTGAAGCTCTCGCCTTACGAGTTGGTGTATGACCACGGATGGCAGATCGATTTTCATTCGGCGCAGACCGCGATGGAAGGCGCCAGCCGCGCAGGTTCGCGTTGCAAGGCTGTGCTGACCGTGCATCCCAACAACCCGACCGGTTCATTTGTAAAGCCGTCCGAGGCTGAGGAATTGAACCGCATTTGCGCGGCCAACGAAATGGCAATCATCGCCGATGAAGTGTTTCTCGATTACGCTCTGGTGAAAAATCCGCCGCTGACGTTTTCGTCGAATAGCACGGTACTGAGCTTCACCCTCAGCGGGTTGTCGAAAATTTCCGGCCTGCCGCAGATGAAAATTGCATGGATTGCGGCGAACGGCCCGCCGCCGCTGCTGGCGGATGCGATCGGCCGGCTTGAGGTCATCGCCGACACCTACCTGTCCATGAATGCTCCGCTGCAGTGGGCGGTTCCAGTCATGCTGGAGGAACGGCACGGCATACAGCGCCAACTACGGCAACGCATACTTACGAATCTGACGCTGCTTGATTCTCAACTGGCCGCACAACAGCTTTGTCGGCGGCTGGAGGTCGAGGGCGGATGGTATGCCGTATTGCGGGTTCCGGTAACGGGCTCCGACGAAGAACTTGCCATCGCGTTGCTCCGCGAGACAGGAGTGCTTGTGCAGCCGGGCCATTTCTATGACTTCCCATCGGATGGGTATCTGGTGATTAGCCTCATTACTCCTGGGGACGAGTTTGCCGAAGGAATGCGGCGTTTGCTGGCATTTGTGGCGGGCCGCCATTCGTAAGGACGGATCTTGTCTCAAAATGAAGAAATTCACCAAAAACAGCCGCCCACTTTGCGACGGCGTGACGTTATAATTACAAGACCGTGCTCAAGTACTCGATCGTCGTCCCGTTTCACAACGAAGAAGAAAACGTAACCGAGCTCTATGATCGGCTGAAGGCGGTAATGGAAGCCACCGCCGAACCGTTCGAGCTGGTGTTTGTGGACGATGGCAGCCGCGATCATACGTTCTGGATGTTGCAGCAGATCGCAGCGGTGGACCGCCGCGTGGTTGTGGTGAAACTGCGCCGCAACTTCGGGCAAACCTCGGCGCTGGCTGCGGGTTTCGATCACTCCGAAGGCGAGTACGTGATTGCCATGGACGGCGATCTGCAGCACGATCCGCATGACATTCCGCTGTTTCTGCAAAAGCTGCGCGAGGGCTACGACATCGTCAGCGGATGGCGCAAGCAGCGCATTGACAACTTCGTGATGCGGCGTATTCCCTCCAAGATCGCGAACTGGCTGATGGCCAAGTTGAGCGGGGTTGATTTGCACGATTTCGGCACCACCTTCAAGGCTTATCGTCGCGAGGTGGTGCAGGAAATTCCGCTCTACGGGGAATTGCATCGATTCATTCCGGCGCTGGCGTCGGCTTACGGCGCCACCATCTGCGAGATCCCCATCCGCAATGTCAACCGCGAACGCGGTGAATCGCACTACGGCATTTCGCGCACCTTCCGCGTGTTCTTCGATCTCATCACCATCCGTTTCCTGCTGAAATACATGGCCCGTCCGCTGCATTTTTTCGGCACCGTCGGGGCGCTGGGCTCGCTGGCTGGCTTCCTGATCGCAGCCTGGATGTTGGTCGAGAAGTTCATTCGTGGAATCAACGTAATGGATGAGCACGGGCCGTTACTGGTGTTCGCGGCCGTGCTAATTGTGGCGGGTGTGCAGCTGATCGCGGTGGGACTGCTGGGCGAGTTGCAGGTGCGGCACTTCCACGAGCCCACCAAGCGGGCCCCTTATACCGTGGATCGCGTATTACGCTCATCGCACAGCCAATCCGCCCTGGCCGACTGAACTAGGGATTAGAGGCTAGTAAAACCTCGGTGTCCCCTGACCCCTAGCCCTTGGTTCCTAACCCCTGGCTACTACTTTGACCACCTTTCCGGCAAGTAAGCCTCACCCCGTCCGCGGCTATCTCTTCATCGCCGCGGCCACGTTTTTCTGGGGGCTGTCAGCCACCCTGGGCCGGGCAGTTTTTACCGGCAAGCTCTTGGCTGGCGGGCAAGCCATGCGCCCGATTGACCCTCTCATCCTGGCGCAGAGCCGAACCACAATTGCCTTGCTGATACTTCTGCCGATCCTGCTGCTAAAGGCAAGGTCGTCGCTGCGTCTGCGCCGTCGCCATCTGGTCCAGTTCTTTCTGCTGGGGATTTTCGGGCTGGCGGCCTCCAACTATTTCTATTATTTCGCCATCCAGAAGACGAGCGTTGCCACGGCGATTGTCCTGCAATATGTGGCGCCGGTGTGGGTACTGCTGTACATGTTGGCGCGCCGGCTCCAGCGCCCGACGCTGCGGCGGGTGAGCGGTGTGGTCTTGGCGGTGCTGGGCTGCGGGCTGGCGGTGGGAGAAGTGGCGGCGCAGCGCGGATTTCCCTGGCTTGTGATCTCCGGGATTCGCTTCAATACGCTGGGCGTGGTGGCTGCCGAGCTGGCGGCGATCTCGTTTGCCTTTTACAACATTTTCGGTCAGCACCTACTGCAGATTTATCAGCGCTGGACGGTGCTGGTGTATTCACTGCTGGGTGCGGCGGTTTTCTGGCAACTGGTAAATCCGCCCTGGAAAATCATTGCTCAGCATTACAGCGGAGGACAGTGGTTGTTCATGGCCGTCTTTGCCATCACGTCCATGCTGGTTCCGTTCGCGCTCTACTTCACCGGATTGCAGTATCTCGATCCTACGCGGGCCATCGTGACCGCCTGCCTCGAACCGGTCTGGGCGATTCTGCTGACCGCGCTCATCCTCGGCGAACTGGTGTCAGCCATGCAAGTGGTCGGGATCGTCGTAGTGCTGTCAGCCACCATCCTGGTGCAGAGGCCGGAGCGCGAGGACCGCCGCGAGCCCGTGATCGCGGTTGAGCCGATCGAATGAGGCCGCAGAAGGTTAACCAAGGCCGAGCCGCTTCGCGGATGGTTGCACGACAAGCCGTGGCAAATTGTTCGATGCGCCGGGCACTGCTTATTTTCTGCTGGCCGGCGGCGCAACGAACACGGTCTTGTGCGGAACCTTTGCCGCGACCTCGGGACTAAGCCCAAGATTCGTTGCCAGCACATCAGCGGGATTGCCGGCGAGCCACTCGCTGAGGTCCATGGCCTGATAGTGAGGGCTGTTGAAGCCGATCAGGATGCGGCAGACGTCTACGCCGGTGTTCTTGATATAGTGACCCGCCCCCATGGGGGCATAGCCGACGTCGCCGGCTTCGAACTGCTCGATGACAGCATTCCCCTGGGCAAGGAACACGCCCATTTCTGCCGTGCCGTCGATGTAGTACTGCCACTCGTCCGCGTTTGGATGCCAGTGCAGCTCGCGCAGGGCTCCGGGCTGCAGCTCAATTACCGATCCTGCCATCGTGGTTGAAATAGGAAATTCATCCACCGTTACAGTCCGCTGCGTACCACCTCCCGGGACGCGCCGGGGCTGTTGGGCGTCAAGCGGGTACCGATGCATCGTCGCCAGTTCCGGAACTCTACGCGGTGTCGCAGAGAGCGAGCTGTCGTCAGGCACAGGACCGCGAACGAAGTAGGCTTCGTGGTCGGGCAGCGGCGCCAGTTCTTCCACGGACATACCCAGGTTTTGCGCCACAACTTCACGCGGCATCTGCGCCAGGAAGTCTGTGATACTGAAGGTGTGATCTTCTGAGAAGTCGCCGTTATCGAAGATCAGGATAAAGTGGCACTCACCGGGGCCGAGTCCCTGAATCGAATGGCCATACCCTCGCGGAAAGTACCAGACATCGCCTGCATTGAACGTGTCGATATACGCTGATCCGTCTGGATGCAGGATTGTGGTGCGGCAGGAGCCGCTGACGACGTAGGCCCACTCGGCAGCATTGGCATGCCAGTGCAGCTCGCGCATGGTGCCCGGGCCCAGCCTCATCGAGACACCGGCGATGCCGGTCGAAACAGGAAACTCATGGACGGATGCGCCGCGCGTGACGCCCCCGTTTCCTGTCCGTGGATCCTGCTGCTCAAGACGGTAGCGGAACGATGGCAATGTCATTGATCTAACCTCCGGTTGCGAATTGCACTGGCATGGTGGTGCAAGTGACTTCCGACTGATTCACGGTAACGCGTTTGCTAGGGAGACTGCTTGCCGGACTCAGTCGCCACACAATAGCAAGATTCATAGCTCTGCTGGGTGAGCCCGCGAATCGAACAGTATAGGCCTCTCACATCCTTAGCCGGAATGGGCGCGGCAGAACTCGATACCATGTAGAGCTGCAACCACACGTCCCGCGCTGTGTTGCGGCTGGCGATCTCGTCATAAATCCTGGCCAGACTGGCGCCGTCCAGTTGCCGCACTTTCCATCGCCGCGAAAACGTATACTCCCGCCTCCAACGCCCGCGAATTTTACCGCCTGCCTGCTTGAGATTCGTCAGAAAGTAGGTGGTCTGATCGGCCAGCGTTCCATCGCTCCTGAAATCTACGATTCGAAACCCGGGATTTTGATCGTAGATCGGAGAAATCGCAGGCTCGATCAGCACGAACTGCTGGTTGCCGCCACCGGCTCCGATTACCCTGAAGTCATCTACGTGGGTGTGACCAGCGAAGCTGGCCAAGACCGTGCTCCGATATCGCTCAAGCAAACTGTCGAACCGCGTGGTCCACTCCGGCGCCCACATGGGCACCACTGAACTTGCGCACGACGTGGCCGGGCCCCTGGTCCCCGCAGAGCTTCCGTCATAGGGATGGGTTGTCGCCCAGCCGTCGATGCCAGGGGGAATGTGAAACATGAGCCAGATTTTTTCGTGTGACTGTTGCGCATCGGCCAGTTGCGATTCCAGCCATAGGAGTAGATCGCTCGCTGCGGTAGAGTTGACCGTCGCACAGCGTTGGCTAAAGCTGGCGGCACGATACTTCTCGGACCAGAAGACGGTGTTGAGCGACAGGATGCGCACACCGTGCAGCGTGGGATGCTTCACGCCGTAGCTTCCCAGCGACTTCCAGGTTGCGGTGAATGGCTCGCCTTCCATCGCAAGATCGCGGGCCCTTTCCGCCGTGTCGTGCAGGAATGCTCCATTTGCCTCAATGCTGTAATCGCCGCAGTCGTCGTCGTTGTTGCCGGGCGTCAGCAGCATTTTCGCCGCCACGAATCGCTTGCGCAATTCCAGCGCTACGAAGTCAACCGTCTTGAGCACAAAAGCGCGATAGTGCTCGGGCTCGCTGTCATGGGTAATGCTCTGGTAAGTCTTAGGGAAGTCGTGCGCCAGCAGATCGCCAGTGAACATCACCAGCGCCGGATGGGGCTCAGCCCTAACCATCGCGTCCAGTGCAGACCGCAGTAGCCACCAGTTCGTGTCTTGCCCGTAGCTACTGAACGCCATGACCTTCGATCGCTGCAAGATTGTCTCCCATTGCGAGAGGTCGGCCGCTGCGAGATCGGCGACTAGCGAAGGATCGGCCATCGGATTGAAGTGAACGTCCGATGCTATGAGCAGCTGGCCGACGGCATTCTTCCGGGCCGGTTGGCCCGCTGCAGCGGAGATGAGCAACAGCGGCAGTAAAACAAGGATGCAGGCACGCAGGCGCGAGCTGGGGTGACAATCTGTTGTCCTTCGCCGAATCTCTGCCGCGCATGACATGAGTCTTAGCTCTAAAAGTTGAACAGCGTCATCAGGTCGCCGATGGCGGGACTGTTGGTCGGGAAATAGGGGGCACCGGGGGCGCTTTCAGGATTGGGGAGATTGTCGCGGCTGCGCGACGACAACGGCTTCAGTCCCCAGTTTTTCTCAATGAATTTCAGCAGCGAGGCGTGGTCGCCGTAGGTGTGGTCCACGTACCCGGGCTTGGCGAACGGCGAAACCACGATGAGCGGAATGCGCGGGCCGTCACCGAAGAAGTCAATGGGCTGAATGTAACCGGAGTCGTAATTTCCGCCCGATTCGTCGAGCGTAATAAAAATGGCTGTTTGTGGCCACAAGGTGCTTTGCGCCTTGACCGTTTCAACCAGATTGCGGGAAAAAGCTTCGAACAACAGCGGCAAGGATGTGCCCGGATGGCCGTCCGTGATGTCGTCCGGCTTCACGAACGAGACCGCCGGCAAGGTGCCGTTCTGCACGTCCTGATAGAACTGGGTGATGTCCTGAAGGTTGTTCTTGAGATCGGTGGTCATGATGGACGGCGCGTACTGGAAGGGATTACAGATGTCACAGTAGTGCGAGTAAACTCCGCCTAAGCCGCTGGAACTGAATCCTTCGCCATAGTATCTCCACGAAATGCCGGCGGCAGAGAGCGCGTCGCCTATGGTGGGAACCGAAGATGGGCCCACGGTATGGCTCTGGTCGGCGCGCAGTGTGCCGTCGCGGTTGTAGGAAGGATCCTGATTGTTCACCAGGTAATAAGCTCCGGGCGCACAGTTGCCGGAGTTGAATGGCTTGTAAGGCAGCGCGGCCAGGTAGTTCATGATGGCCGACACGCCCGGCTGGGTGGAATCGGAGCAATTGGTATAGGAGGCATTGCTCTCGTTGCCGGAATCCGGAAGGTAGAAGCCGTCCTGCTTATACCAATTGTTGCTTCCCGGATAGGGATCGGGATTTTGGATCTGCAGCGCTGGTGGAGTACTCGGGTTGCCGTTGGCATCGCTATAGATCAGCGGCGCACCCGTACCGATGGAAATAGAGTTTGGTCCGGTCCCGCCCAATAGGAACTGATGATAGTTGTCGCTGATGGCGTAGGTGTTGGCCAGTGACGCGAAGTAGGGCACATCTCCGGCCGCCATGTTGTAGAAGCCCATCGAAACCGCACCCTGGAAGGTCGACTGGTCGGTGAAGAGCGGAGGAGGAGGCGAATTCTCTGCTCCAAAGTCCCAGCCAACGGAGACGGCCACCCAGGGAAACAGGTCGGCGGCGCAGCCGCTCGGGTTGGAACTGCTCATGTTGGCTGGGCTGCAGTCGATCTGCTGCCACATCTGGTAGAAGCGATGGACCGGATCGCCCAGCGTATCCGAGTACTTCGCATACTGCGTGACCGGAAACGGGCCGTTGGGCAAATTGGCGGGAAAGCGCGCGTCCGGGACTAATGGTAATTGATGGGGCGGCTGATAGAGAATCCCGCCGTCGTTCAGCAGCCCCTGGTCGGCAGGGGCGAGGCCTGGATCGGACACGATGCCAAAATCAATCGCTGGCGGAAAAAGAAGAGGACTCAAGGTTGTGTTGGGCTGCGGCAGGGTCGCAAAGCTGCCAGTCTGCGGCGGACTCAAGCGATAGACGTCAGTGTCGCTAGCTTGCTGCTGCGCGGCCGCGGCAAAGTTCGGGCCTGGAGCTCCGGTCGCGGTCACGATCTGCTTTGCTAATAGGTTCCAAACCTGCTGCGTGGTATCGGACGGTTGATAGGTCGCGAAAAGGTTATCGAAGCTGCGGTTTTCCCCTACGACGATAATGACGTGCTTGATGGGAGTCGTGGTGCCTCCACCGCTGCCGGGCGGAGGCGGCTGAGGCGGAGGAGGCGCCGGGGGAGTGGAAGTCCCGCCGCATCCGACCAGTTGAAGAGCAAGCGCCAGGGCGAGGACGCGTTTTAGAGAGAGGGAACCGAGGGCCGGCAAGGTCATAGGTTGTGTCACCTGGTGTGACGGGAGCAGCGATGCCGGTCCGCGATCGGCAATTTCGTTTTCTGCATTCGCCCCACTTCTTGCGCAGTGATTCTACCTTGAGTCCCCGGCGGAACGGCACAGAATTCTGTCTCGGCACCAACACCGAGAGTTGGCGTAAACAGGCCATTTTACTCATTGACCCTCAATGAGCGCTATGGCGATTTATCGTCAGCAAGTGGCTCAAACAACAGTCGCTGCATGTCCACGCATTTGCACTCTTGCCCATCCATCGTGCGGCAAGGTTGCTGGCAAATGAGGTTGAAGGTGCCGTTGCTCCAGTGATAGTGGCGAACTGGATAACCAGGATTGTCTGAACCAGCATTCGCTATGAACAGAGAGCTGTTGACCCGGCCACCGCCCCACATCATGCTTCCTGGTGGCCCAGCAAACACTCTGCCGTTCTTGACATCGACCAGCATGTATGCGGTGCACTGCGTGCCGCATCCCCAGTCCACAAGAACGTAGTGTCCTGCAAAATTGGGCGGCTTCGTTGCGCCATCCCTCAGTCGTGTCCTGTAGGTTTGCGCTTCGGGATTGCTGCTGAGATCAACTGGCGCGTGCGGGCCTTTGTAGACGGTGCTGACCGGGAAGTCCTGAAACAGAGGTGGCCTCAGTTTCCGCCATGCCGTTGGCTCAGGCGTCGCCCCGGCTTTCATCAGCTCACGCACTATATCGGCATGGCAATTCCATGCAGCAAGACTCAGCGCAGTGGCTCCGTCCGTCTCTCTCTGATTTAAGTTTGCTCCGGCCTTGATCAAGGCCTCCACCATCTCTGCCTGACCCCAAAGAGCCGCCAAAATAAGAGCTGTTCGACCCGAGGCGTCAGCAAGGTTCACGTCGGCTCCTGCCTTAATCAATGCCTCAGCGACTTGCGTCTTTTGCTGCAGAACGGCGTAGATCAGGGCCGTCCGTCCAGTGTGAGTCTCTCTTGCATTCAGATTTGCACCGGCGTCAATCAACTCCTGAACCGCCTCGCCAAAGTGGTCTTTCCGGTTTACATCGTTTTGCGATTGCGCGAAAGGAATGAGAGGAAGGATGACGAAAACAGACAGCAGCAAACATCGTGAGGCTCTTCGCAGGATTACCATGGTGAAACTGATCGTACCTTCGTGCAGTGAGCTGGAGCAGTGACGTAGACCCGGAAGGTCAAGAACTGTTAGTACGCCATACCGATACGGGACAGCAGATGACTGTTGTAATCAGGCCTTATCGTAACCGATCCGGCCAGGAGCGGATCACTTGTGACATAGCGATTTCACGAAGGTTAACGCCAACCGAATCGAACTCCAATCGTCAAAACGCGCTGCGATTCAACGGTCCGGGAGAGTATCCCTCGCTTGGTCTTTCCTTCTTGTCGTCCTTGTCTTTTCCCCACGTCCAGTACATGCCCACGTAGGCGTAGTTCTCCGTTTGCCCGGCGACAGAGTGACCATAGCAGAACAAGAACTGCTGGCCCGGGTGTTGTTTGAAGTGGTAGTAGCCCCCTACGTCGACCAACGTGGAGGCCTCTGTCTGCGGAGCTGCGCTACCTTCCCGTCCATGCGCGAACACCTCCGCACCCAGTTCGAGCCTGTCGTTGAGTTTTTTCTTCACCAGCCATCCGGTGTAGAAAAAGTTGCGATACCCGGTTTGCGGCACCACCTCATAGCCAGCGCCGCCGTCAAATGTCCATTTCCCAACGTTCTTTTGCAGCCAGATCGGTAGCTTGTACCAGACCTTGCCCACGCCCAGGCCTTTGTCCGCGTTCCCCGTGGGCATTTCAAACATGGTGAAGCTGCCAATCTGCGGAACGTGTTTACCCTCTTTGATAAATGCAATCTTCACGCCCAACTCCATGTCCGTCAGCCCAAACTCAGTAGGCCCGCTTCCGCTCGGTAGATATACAGGATTGTTGAGCGGCGCCACCACGCCCCACGGCAACACCGCGTGCACTTGCACCCTCGGCAGTGCGCCCCAGTTGAACTCGAAGGCTGGACCCGAAGAGTCCATCTCCACCGGTGTCCCATCCGCCGCGCCAAAGATGTAGAACTCGTAATGGTGCAGGTCCACGGGCACGGGATCGTCGGTCTGGTACGGCGGTCCCTGCGCCCACAATTTCGACCCAGTCAGAATGACGAGAAAAAAAAGCGCTGCGGTGACGCGATTGGGGCGAGCCTTCATCAGGGTAGGTTGCGGCATGAAAAGGGTTAGACGGGGCGACCTTCCTCACCCCTGCTTATGATAGATGCAGCTATGATAGCAAGTTGCCATGGGGCACGGATTACTTGCGATGTGGCGATTTATCGCCAACTATGCGTCCCTGCTATGTCCGCAACAGCAAGGTTTTGATACCTACTTCGCGAGCGCAGTATCCGCGGCCTGCTGGGCCTGTTCGAGGTTCTGCGAAATGGCGCCTGCTCTTCGACGTGCAGCAAAGGTTTCATCGTGACGTCCTGCATCGTCGAGCGCTTGAGCCAGCAGGAGATACCCCCAGTCGAACGGCTCTAGTTTGAGCGCCTCAGTGTACGCGTGAATGGCCATTATGAGATCGCCAGCCTTGTGCGCCATCAGTCCCAAGCCCAACCAGGAACGGGTGTCATCAGGGTTCAGTTGCACGGCCTGCTCAAAACTCTCACGGGCTGGCCGGTATTGTTTCAAAGCTCGATATGCGTACCCCATGTTGCTGAACGCTTGAGCTCGATTCTGGGCGTTCTGCCGCGGGGAGCTTTGCGTTATGACTATTACTCTTTGATACTGCCGGATTGCTCCAGCCAAATCATTGTGCCGCTGCTGATACGCGCCGAGGTTCAACATGCTGTCAGGATCGTCCGGACTGATTGCGGCCGCTGCCTGAAAATGTGGCATGGCTGAGTCCACATCCCCCAGTTTTAGGAAGACGTGGCCGAGAGCGTCTTCGTTCGCCCAACTAGTGGGATTCGCTTGCAACGCCTGCGTCTCGGCAGCTACGACCTGCCACCACAACAAGTTGTTGTCGGCCCAACGATTAAGCTGGCGTCGCGCAACTGCTGCAAGAGCAATGAGTACGACGAGATTGATTCCCCACCGCCACGCCGGAGGTAAGTGCCATGTTTCCATCCACTCCGCACCTTGCCAGCAAACCATAATGAACAACCCTATGAAAGGCAGGTATGCATAGCGGTCAGCCATGGCCTGAGCACCTACCTGCACAATTCCAATCATTGGAACCAGCGTCCCCAGGAACCAGAACCACCCGACCATCAGATACGCTCGTTGTTTGCGCATCGAAATAACAATCGCTGTGATGACCAAGAGCACGATGAGTGAGGCTAGGGCCTGCCAGAGGTTCAATGCATTGCCAGGATGAGGGTAGAGAATGGTCAGATTTGAGGGCCAGAATGCTTTTCCTATGTATCGCACGTACACTACGAGCGCGTTCTCAACACGTACCCCGATTGGTTGCCAGTGCGGGCCAGTCATCGACCCCGACTCATATTGAGCAAGGATCGTCACGACAGCACTGGCAGCCGTCAGAAGTACCAACGGCAGCTTCTCCAAAGCCAGCCACAAAAATGGTTTGGTCGCAATTTCACGTTTGCCCTCGACAGCAGACGACACCTGCACGCGATTCAAGGGCCAATGGTCCCAGAGCAGTAGAACACAGGGCAGCGTAATGACCTGCGGCTTCGCCATAAGCCCCAGTGCATAGAGTCCTGCAACCGTCACATATCGGCCAATTCTCGGCTGGCGGGCATATCTGTCGTAGGCACCGAGGGCTAGTAGGAAAAACATCATGCTGAGCAGGTTCTTTCGCTCGGCAACCCACGCCACCGACTCCACGTTCATCGGATGTATGGCGAAAAGCGCAGCCACCATAGCGCTTCGGCCGATGTAGCCAGTTGCTCGCTGTAAGACCCAGAACAGCAGGAGAACTGTCAGCGTGTGCAGAAGTAGATTCACTTCGTGATGTCGGCCGGCATCGAGATCGAACACTCCGCAGTCCAGCGCGTGTGACACCCAAGTGAGGGGATGCCAGTTCGAGGCGCGAAATGAGGTGAATGCCCACTTCAGGGTTGACCAATGCAGCCCCGCTTGCACGTGCGGATTACTCGTAACGTAAATATCGTCGTCGAAGTTGAGGAAGCCGTGAGTGGCTACAGGCCAGTAAAGAGCAACCGTAGCGATGACTAGCCAGGCACCGAACAGCAAAACTTGGCCGCGGGGGCGACGCAATCGGCCAGTAAGAGTGTGCGGTTGATGTAAGCGCGTTTTTGCGCGTCTGTTATCGCGAACTGCAGCAGCGGGGCCCGTCGTCATTGGTCCAAGTTCCGATTTTTCCGAGTGTCTGCCGTATTTTACTGCACCAGCCTATGACCCCAGGGCATCGTTGGCGATAACAGGCCATATCACAAGCAACCAGGTTTGCCTGCGAGACCCACGCACCTGCCACTCGGCACGGTCTGGTGCGATTGGTCCCAACTCCCGTGCCGCGCGGAACGTGACCTTCGCTCAGCGCTTCGCCGGAGCCGGGGTGCGCGCATGGGGCTGCGCGTCCGTGCAAAGCGTGGCGACCTCGTTCGCTTTCTACAACGTTTACGTTCAACACTTACTACAGATTTACCAGGTCTGACCCAAGGTTTGTCACGTTGACCCGTGATAGGGCTCACCAACCGGAGCGGAATGGACATGAGAGTCTATAATGCTTTTGGCGTTCGTCTTGGCCGGATTCGAAAGAAACGGTCGAAGAAGGCTTTTTATCTCGGTCTTCAATCTTGTAGTCTTCAGGCTCTCTCGCCGAAGGAGGCTGGATATGAAATACCGGGCCACGATCCTGGTTCTGATTCTCCTCCCC
>ODAK010003215.1_pt1 | contig 17035 bp, 15 predicted proteins | sample 1539591 | NCBI WGS metagenome assembly ODAK01 (sample SAMEA3539303, study PRJEB22396) | soil metagenome | biome: tundra; feature: field; material: soil | place: USA | collected 2010-05 | depth 0.15 m
AAAGCCATCTTGGTCTCCGGCTCCCGCTTCTGCAACTCGGCAATTGCCTGCACCGCAAATCCGTACCAAGTCGTTTCGCCAGCGCCCGTCGCATGATAAACACCGCTCAACGGCAGAGCCGCCTCGCTGAGCGAGCACTTGCCTTGCTCACTCAGCCGTTCAACCTGGTCGATCACATCGGCAGTCATTCGCGCAAGCTCGTAGCTCCACGTAGGCCCGCCATGCTGATCCGCGACAACCCTCAGATGCTCGCGCTCTCGCGCCCACTGCGACTTATCGCTCCCCGTTCGACTCGGGGATATCGCACTCACCAGATCACGACGAGTCAATAGGGCCTCGTTGGATGGACTACATAGATTCGGTTACCCGTTCAGCGTGACGATCATTTCGTCCCTCGACTGTGTGCGGATGACCACTTCCGTAATGACGAAGGCATGGCCAGCGGTGATCTGATTGCCGACGTACTTCTCCGCGACCTCCGGCCTCACGTAGGCGACTGTGACATGGGGCTCGTACGCAAAGGTAGGCTCCATGAAATCCACGACCTCCCCGAGGCGCTGATGGAGCGCATGCAGCTCTGGACACTCAATCGTGGCGATGATGACGGCGACTCCACTGTTGTTCGCAGAGGGCGGGAAGGACGAGGTAGCGCCCAGCGTGGCGGCAATGGGGCTGTGTGCCTTTAGCAGGTCCTCGATGGCGGAGATATCCTCCCCGTGGACCCCGTAGCGGAGGGTGATGTGGGGAGGCCCGATGTCCAGGCCGCGGCCGGCGAGGTCCTCCTCGGCAATCTCCTCCCGCGCGGAGGCGAGGGCAACGGCTGCTGGGCTGGACTCAGGTAGTTCCGCCTGGATGGTGCCGAAAGGGAAGGGGGTGTTCGGCTCGGTGGCTAGCTTGCTCAGGAAGGCTTGGTTCATTGAACGACAGTCCCCATCAGCTTCAGGCTGGATTCCACTGGAACCTCCTCGCCGCTTTCTCAAAACTACTGCAACTTCTCCCACACCGTTGACGACTTCGTCGACTCGGCACCATGGGCGATCGCATCTGTTTCCACACGATCGTCAACGGCATGTGGTTGATCCGCCAGTGTGCCAGCAGAACACCTTAATCAAATCCCCGCGCCAGCGTCGGCAGACAAACTCACGTCCGCAGATTGCTCCTCCCTTAGCGAACCAAAGGAATGCCCACGCATCGTCAAATAGAAGAGCAACTCAACGCGGCTCGACAGACCCAATTTCTCGAATGCTCGGAAGAGGTAGTTCTTGACGGTATGCTCGCTCAATCCCAGATCGCTGGCAATTGTCTTGTTCGTTTTGCCTGTTGCCGCGTGTCGCACAACCTGTAATTCACGCGTCGTAAGGGTCGACAAACTACCTTCTGTCGGGTCGATTGGAGCAGGAATATTCTTGAATGCTTCCAGGAGAAAGTTCGTCTCCTCTCGTCCGGCCCAAACAAACCCTTTCCTCACATGTTCGACGCAATCGGTGAAGTCGCTCATCGACCCTTGCCGGTCAAATACGCCGCGAGCGCCGGAGCGAAATGCGTTGGTAACCGCTTCGCGAGTCGGCCGATCCATCAAAATGACAATTGAGAGTTTGGGGTGAGCGCAAAACACAGCGTTTGCCAGATCGAAACCACCTCCGATGTTCGCATCTAAATTGGCGCTGATGATTACGAGATCGACACTACGCGTCCCGAGCACCTGCAGGAGGTTGGAGGATTGAATCGCAATCGCATCGTACCTGAGATTATGAACAAGGGCATTCACCAGCAGATCACTGCCCATGGAATCGCGGCCGACAATCGCGGCACTAAATGCAGGCTCGGCATGCCGGCCAATTGGAACGGCTTCCTTCTGGTTAATCGCCTTCGATTGATCCCGCATTTCTCCTCTTGGGATGCTCTTGAAAGCAGCAACCGGATCCGATGAGTGTAGTTGCAACCCGACTCAACCGTAACCGATTGTGACGAGATAGCCCAGAATACATGTGTTATCGTTATCTCTTAACGAAACAAACGCCCTTCATTCAATGCACAGAATTGCAGATCGAACACCGTTGCTCCCGGGGAGCGAACAGGAACGCTAAAAGCATGGCTCCCCATAAAATGAACGGAGACTGTACGGGTAGAGTGTAGCATCGCGAAGCTACTTGACCACAACCTTCCTCAACTTGGATGGTCGAAGTCGATGGGGATTCTGCTGGCGTCGAGCGTTTCATTGGCGGGGCTTCTTTCGAGCCAAGGTTACGAAAGTAATTCAGACCAATGAAGTATCGGTCTCCTATCGAACATTAGAAAAAGCATTTCTGCAAGTGGTCCCTGTTGTGGGGAGCGACCGCTGCTCGGCGGCCGGAGCCCAGGCCCTGTGCGGTGCCTTCCTTGTCGTACAGCGTTTACAAGCTCAAGAGCGCGCACTGTCCTCTGAAAGATCTGCCTTCTCCTCTAGTGCATGGTGGACTACCGGTCCCATTTGTGGCCCAAGTAGAGAAAAGCGGCCCACTGGGTCGAATCTCTTTTCTCTATCGATTTTCAAACTCGTGGCCTCTTGTTGTGCGTTGTTGAAGGTCTTACTGTCGATCCAGACATGAAATCTTTTGAACTCAATGGGCGCACGATGCACCGTGAGACCACATCTGAACGCCGGTCCGCTGTGCGATACAGACTACATCTCCCCGTAATCTTCCACTGGAATGACGGTGGCGAGTTTACCGAGGGTGGCTTTACCTACGATGTTGCGCTCGATGGAGCACTTATTTGCAGCACAAGGTGCCCGCCGATCGGATGCGATGTTCGAATTGAGGTGCTCATTCCCTCGCCAGATCAGAGTAGTGAACAATTGCGAATTCAGTGTGTCGGGAAAGTGACACGCGCTGTTGTGAGCCAAGGCAACTGTAGCAGCTTCGGAGTTAGTGGCGTCTTTAGCGACGATCACATCACCCGCCAAATTGTCATGTGATCGGGTGGTTGAGTACCCAAACAAGTGGCCCTTTATTGGCCGCTTGGCAAGGTTCGAGAGTTTTCAAGTAGGCGTAGTGCAGAAGCTGTGGTCGGGATTCAAGCAATCACAGCGGATGTGACTTATTGGCGCCTAGCAACATTCATGACTCGTTGATCGTTGATCGCTGCTGGGCATGATCAGCGAGTCTTGATAGCTAAAGTCCTCAACGAGATCCGAAAGCGATCTTGGGACTGAGAGGGCGAAGCTATGTCTGGCTCGATATTGAACGAAGCTTTTAGCTGTCGGTCAGGAGTGTCAATGATGGGCTACAACATTGAAGTCTACGATCCTGACTCTTGCTGGTACGCGGTTTGGACGCGATCGAGACAAGAGAAGGTGGCAGCAGCGTCGCTCAACAATCTCGGCATTCGACACTACTTGCCGTTGAACTCGGAACTCCGCCAATGGAGTGACCGGAAGCAGATGGTGGAGGTGCCGCTCTTTAGCGGATATCTGTTTGTATGCATAAGCCTGTTGAAGAAGAACAGCAAGCTGCAAGTTCTCAAGGTCCCAGGAATCGTCGGTTTTGTCGGAAATCAAACTGGACCCCTGCCGATCCCCGATCAACAGATTGAAGATATCCGTACAGTCCTTACCGCCGGAGTTGAATGTTCGGTCCACCCATTTCTCAAAGAGGGAGACCGTGTTCGTGTCGTGAGGGGAGCGCTTGCTGGCGTCGTAGGTACGCTCCTCCACACCAATTCAACATCCCGCCTGCTGATATCGATCGATATGATTCGCCAGTCGCTATCCGTGAATGTTTTACGGGAGGCTGTTGAGTTGGTCAGCACCAACTCGGCTGCTTCAATGTGCTTCGGGCAAGTAGCAGCCACCCTTTAGATTTCCGGCCTTGAACAAGCGAGTCGGTAATGCGTTTCACACCAAAGAACAGCCTGCAGGTGTTGCTCACGCTCGACATAACCATGAAGAGTGCGGCGCTAGAAGTTGGCGCATCGATCTTGAGGCCGCCGGTTTAGCGCTGGCGCCGCGCGGCTCTTCAGTCACAAATTGGTTCACTGACTATTCCAATTGATCAAAAGCCAACGTTCGGCGCGGGTAATCGCGCCCTCTGCGGCAAAAGACGCTTCAGCAGAACGCGAGGAATAAACCATGGGCACAGTGGGTACAGCAGATCAGAAAGACCAGGCGATACCGTACCCTATCTTTGCGACCGCCAAGGATGTGCGGCGATCGCGCGGGCAGTTCGAGGCGTTTACCTCGGCTCTGGAGCAATTGGCCGACCTGGCTGCCGTCATGGCGGCTGTGTTGTTGGCGTGCTCCGCCTACGAGCTCCTGCAGGTTGGCAGACAACTTCACTATTCCAACGGCACCATCGTGACGGCTGCCCTAGCCTTCGCGATAGTGTTTGTGCTCCTGCTGGATCACGACGGTGCCTACAAGCGAGGCAATAGCCTGCTGCGCATCCGCGAGACTGAACGCATCCTGCGGGTATCCACGCAAGCCTTTGGAATGTTGTTCTTAGTCACCTTCTTCCTCATGCACCCTTTCTCGCGCTGGGTGGTGGCACTGGCGGTCGTCTTTGTTCCGCTGTTGCTGGTCATCGAGAAGCAGTTTCTGTATCTGCTGATTCGGCATCTGCACAGCCGCGGCTATGGCGTGCAGAATGTGCTGGTGTATGGCGCGGGGTATACCGGCCGCCTCGTGTTTTCGGCGCTTGTCCGCTCGCCAAAGCTGGGGCTGAACCCGGTCGCCATTGTCGACGACAATGAGGCCCTCGCCGGCCAGGAGATTTTCGAGTACGGTTATAGGCGCGAGCGGTCGGTTCCGGTAGTTGCCGGCCCCGTCACCGGCGACCTGATCCGAGAGCGCGGGGGCAGCCTCGTTGTGGTCGGGATCCCGTCGTTATCGCGGCAACGCCTGCAAGAGATCACAGCCGAGGCATTCGCGGCCGGAGCCGAGGTTGCCTTTGTTCCCCAGCTTTCCTTTGGTTTGAGTACCTCGACGGACTACGTGGACATCGACGGCGTTCTCATCGCTTCCCTGGGCCACCCCCCACAAAAGCGCCTGTATGAGACCACAAAACGCATCTTTGATTGTTGCGCGGCGTTCGCCCTGCTGGTCTTGACGGCACCACTATGGGCGGTCTTTGCCTGCTACATCAGATGGGACTCGGAGGGGCCGGTGTTCTTCCGCCAGACGCGGGTGGGGCACGAGGGCAGACCGTTCGAGCTCTATAAGTTCCGTTCCATGCGCGTGGACGCGCTCAAATATGACCTTCACCCCACCGAGGCCGACGATCCCCGGATCACCCGCGCAGGGCGCTGGCTTCGCCGAACCAGTCTCGATGAACTACCCCAATTGATCAATGTGCTGAAGGGGGAGATGTCGCTGGTCGGCCCCCGCCCGGAGATGCCGTTCATCGTAGAGCGCTACAACGCCAGCCACCGGCGGCGGCTGCAGGTGATCCCTGGACTGACGGGGCTCTGGCAGCTCAGCGCCGACCGTTCGTTCTTGATCCACGAGAATATTCAGTACGACCTCTACTACATTCGCGACCGAAACTTCTTTATGGATCTGGCGATTCTGCTACACACGGCCGTATTCGCCATGAAAGGGATCTAGGATGCAACACGGAAGGCTCGGTCACGGGAATTTCGATGGAGGCACACCGTTTCGCAATTCAGGATCGGTGTTTAGGGCAGGGAATTGGGTCGAGTAAATCGTTCTCTTATACTCCTCAACTCTCGGGAAAACCGGGAGTACGCAACGGCTTTGGGAGAAAGTGAGATTCGCAATGAAGTACTCATTAGTAAGATTATTAGGGCTCATTGTGGCAGTCGCAATACCTGCGACCGGCCAACGCACTGTGGTTCCCTCCGCGACGGGGGCCGCTTCGTCTTCGGCTTCTGCTGGCCTGCCGACTGCGGTCCCAGGGCTTCAGCAACGGAATCCACGCTATCGGCTGCGAAAAAGTGACAGCTTCGATGTAGATTTTGCATTTTCACCGGAGCTCAACCAGACGGTCGCAGTGCAACCGGATGGATATGTGACATTAAAGGAAGTTGGCTCGATTTATGTCGAGGGGCAGACGGTGCCGGAGCTGACGCAGACCCTGAAGGTTGCGTACGCGAAGATTCTGCACGACCCAGTCATCGCGATCGCCCTGAAGGATTTCGAGAAGCCCTACTTCATCGCCTCTGGCCAAGTAGCTAAGCCCGGCAAGTATGACCTTCGCAGTCCTATCACGGTCACCGAGGCGGTAGCGATCGCTGGAGGCTTTAACGACAGCGCCAAGCATTCGCAAGTGGTGCTGTTTCATCCAACGCCGGATGGTGTGTTTGAAACGAAGCTCCTCAATGTGAAACAGCTGCTCGCTTCGCGCAATCTGTCCGAAGACATTTACCTGCAACCCGGGGACATGCTGTACGTACCGCAAAGCACGATCTCGAAGATTCGTAAATACATGCCGAGCTCAAGCATGGGTGCGTATTACAATCCAGCTGTTTTTTGAGGCAAGGAACAACATGAGAAATGAAGATCTGGAAATCCAACGGTACGCTGGGCAACCGCTGCCAACCTCGCGCGACATCGTCGCTGTGCTGTTTCGCCAGCGCTGGGCAATGTTGACCGCATTTGTCGTCGTAGTCATCGCGGTGGTCGTATCCGGCGTGTGGGTTCCGAAATATGAAGCCAAGATGAAGATCCTGGTTCAGCGCCAGCGCTCGGACACGATGATAACCTCATCGGCCAATGCACCTGCCCAGTTCAGCGGCGATCAGGTCAGCGAGGAAGATCTCAACTCCGAAGTTGAGTTGCTAAACAGCGAAGACCTGCTGCGCAAGGTCGTTCTGACGACGGGGCTAAGTGCCAAAGTTGGCTCGCTTACGGACCCCGGTAGTCAGGTAAGGATCGCAAAGGCAGTACGTAAATTAGGCAAAGATTTGACGATCGAACCCCTGCGCAAGAGTAACGTGATCTTCGTCGAGTATTCGAACCGCGACCCTCAGTTGGCGGAACAAGTACTTCAAGCTCTGTCTGCGTCATACACGGAAAAGCACCTGGAACTGCATCGTTCCTCCGGCGAATTCAAGTTTTTCGATCAGCAAACGGAGCAATACCAGCAAGGACTGGACAAGGCGCAAGCAAAGCTGACAGACTTCACCAAGGGAACCGGCGTCGTCTCGGCACAACTCGAACGCGACTCTGCACTGCAGCAAGCCAATGAGTTCGACTCCACAGCACATCAGGCTCAGACAACTATGATCGAGACCGGACAGCGTGTCCGGGCGCTCCAGGCTCAATTGCAGTCCATACAGCCAAGAATGACGACTGTGGTGCGCACCTCTGATAACCCGCAGCTTTTCCAGCAGTTGAAATCGACGCTGCTAAACCTGGAGATAAAGAGAACTGAACTGCTGACCAAGTACGAGCCAACTTATCGATTGGTGCAGGAGGTCGACCAGCAGATCGCAGATGCAAAGAGTGCCATCAGTGCGGAAGAGAGCAAACCAATCCGCGAGGAATCCTCCGACCAGGATCCCAATTATCAGTGGGTCCGGGCGGAGCTTACCAAGGCCGAGGCTGACCTCAGCGGTTTGAAGGCGCGCGCGACTACCGCAGCTTCCATTGCTGGACAGTACCACGAAACTGCTCAACGCCTCGATCAAGACGGACTCGTCCAGCAGGACCTTTTGCAGGCCGCCAAGACGCAAGAAGAGAATTATCTCTTGTATGTGCACAAGCGCGAAGATGCACGTATCAGCGATGCCCTTGACCAGCGCGGCATCCTGAATGTCGCTATGGCAGAGCAACCGGTCGTTCCCGCACTTCCCAGCCGGTCTCCAGTGAACGTCGCCTTCCTAACGTTGCTGCTGGCCGGAACCTTCAGTCTATCCACTGCGTTTGTAATCGATTGGATGGATCCATCGTTCCGTACGCCGGACGAGTTGTCCAAGTACCTAGGCATGCCCGTGCTTGCTGCACTGTCAAAGGGTGGAGAGTAGAGCGATGTTGCTGCGATACTTTGGATTGAGCGAGGATCCGTTCGGGTCTACCCCGGATCCGCGTTGCTTGTATGCCAGCCCCACCCATCGGGAGGCGCTGGCATCACTGAAGTATGGTTTTGCTAGCAACCGTGGTTTTACTGCCCTGATCGCGCCGCCGGGGATGGGAAAAACAACACTCTTGTTCCGTTTCCTCGAGGACATTCGGGATTCCGCCCGCAGTGTATTTCTCTTCGATATCGATAACCAGTGCGAACCGCGGGAACTAGTCGGCTACATCTTGCGCGACATCGGCATTACTCCCGCACACAGCAGCGCCGAAATGCACGAGCAATTGAATGGCGTTCTGGTCGCAGAGGCTCGGGCGGGGCGGAAATTCGTGGTCGTGATCGACGAAGCGCAGAATCTGTCGGACGCGGCGCTGGAAATGGTTCGTCTGCTTACCAACTTCGAAACACCGCGGGCCAAGCTGATGCAAATTGTCCTCGCAGGACAGCCTCAGCTATCCGATAAATTGATGCAGCCCTCCCTGGTACAACTTCGCCAGCGCATTTCGACCATCTGCCGGCTTGAACCGCTTTCGACGGGAGAGACATGTGCCTACATCGACCACCGGTTGAAACTAGCGGGCTATGGTGGCGAGCCGCTCTTTACCAGAGAGGCGCTCAACCTGATCACAGAGGCCAGTCAGGGAATTCCACGGACGATTAACACCCTGTGCTTTAACGCGCTGTCACTATGCTGTGCGCTGAAGCGCAAACAGGTGGACGGTGCAATGGCGGCCGAAGTAATTGCTGACCAGCAATTGATTCCACAGTCAAGAGAGACCTACGCGGTCCCTGCCGAGGTAGCTGCTGGAAAGCCCTATGAACCTGAACAACGGAAGCAGGTGGCCAGGCTGGCGAAGCTCTTGGTTCCGGCAGTCGCGGTGCTACTGGTCGTTTCTGTGCTGGGCGTACTCGGGCTCTCCGAACTCCGGCCCCCCCGGTCTCACAAGGCGGCCGACGTACACTCCTTGGATCTGAAGGTTCTGCCAGCATCAGCATCAGTCCCTACGCCAGCCACGGCAAATACCGGTAAACCCATCGTCGCTGGCCCCACTCCGAAGACGGCGCCAATTGAAATTACAGTTGAGCCCGATCAAACGCTTAGAAGTATCGCTATGCAATATCTAGGGAGTTCCGATCTTCAGCGTTTGCGGCAGATCCAGACGCTCAATCCCAAGCTGATTGATCCAGACCATATTGAGGCAGGACAAAAGATCTGGCTTCCAGGCCCACCGGCAGCGCCACTGGCAGAAAATGCAATGCCCCCAGCTAACGTGAGGAACCTCCCATGAGCCGTAACTTCGAATTAATGACCCAGATTGAGAGTGAAGTTGGCACAACGGATCATCGCACTCGAGCCGCAGCCGATCGTTCTGTTGTGAAGGCAGTTGCCCCCAGCGATGCTGGCGATGTCGGTGGGGAGGAGATGTTGCGTCTAGTGCAGCGTATATTTCTGTCGACCAACGGAAGTGCCCCGCGGCAGGTCGTTTTCTGTGGCGTCGATGGCAAAAATGGGAGCAGTTCTATCTGCGCGAGCGCGGGACGGACTCTCGCCGCCAACAGCTCGCGGTCAGTTTGCCTGGTTGACGCCAACTTGCGTTCGCCGCGACTCTCGGGCCTTTTCGGAGTCGATACAACAATTCCATCCCCCAGCAAGTCTGCTTCCGTGCGCGAACAATGCGTTCAGATCGGCGGCAATCTCTGGTTAGCCGGAACGGATTTGCTGACCGACGATCGCGGAGCACTTATATCGGTGGATGAACTCAAACACCTCCTCGGACAACTGTGTGGCGTGTTTGAGTACGTGCTGATCGATGCCCCGGGAACAAGCGTCTGCGGAGATGCGGCGATCCTTGGTCAGGTTGCCGATGCTGCTGTCCTCGTCATCGAAGCCAATAGTACGCGCCGGCTGAGTGCGCGCAAGGCAATGGAAACCCTCGATGCGTCGGGCGTTCGGCTGTTGGGAACCGTGCTGCACAACCGCTCGTTCCCGATTCCGGAGCGGCTCTACAAGAGACTCTAGTTCTCGTTGCGTAACCGCCGCTCCCGCATGTACAAGTTTCGGTCTAGAGTGGTGGTCAAAGGCGAGAAGCGGCAGGGAGTTCGAAGTGTGCAATGAAGTTTCCGGACCAGTGTTGGAACCAAGAATGCTCCGCGCCTTATGCCGATCGGCAAGTTCCGCCGCAAGAAAGGCGTCGACGAATGCTTCAACTCCTTAACGCACCCAAAGTCGGAGTAAGCTTGGCCGGCCCCGTCCGCTGCCCCACGCGGGGCTACGAAGAGTTCGACCAGAAATGGTAGCTGGGACGCAGCCACGAATTGCGACTATTCAGCCGACGATATGAGTAGGCAGCCAAGTTATCTGGGCGCACAGAGTGCGATCACTCTCGTAACCCCTCTAAGACTATTCCTGGAGCGTTGAAGGAGATTGAAACTGTATGAGCAGGGGTCTAACCTTCGCAAGCTGCTCTCGACGAACAATCGTTAGTCGAGCATGATAGTGATAGTCCATTCGGTCTCCTGAGAGGTTGCTCGTTCGCAACTTCAGCTTCCCAGCTCTCGATCGAATGGACAACACCTATTGAAACTTCACACCTAGACATAGAGGCTTTGTTGCGAGGAGGCGGCAAAAGTTGATAACTCCTTCTGCTGAGACCGACGTCCCCTCTGCAATCACTGCGGCTCACACCGTCGAGGCGAATCCCATTGCTACGACCGGGCGCAGGCTATCGTTGTTCGGCCAAGTCTTATCGCCCGAAACAGCGTTGCATCAGAGCGTTGTTTCCCTGGCCGACCAAGGCGTCACCAGCGCTACAAACTTTTTGACCGGTGTCATCATCGCGCGAGCCTGCTCCAAGGAAGAACTTGGCTTGTACATGCTCGGCTTCAGCCTCATCTTATTGCTGACTGACTTGCAGACGTCACTGATTACGACACCTTATATGGTTTACGCTCCGCGCCTTACCGGAAGAGCCCACGCTCTGTACACCGGAAGCACTCTGATTCATCAGTCGACATTTTGTCTCATAGCGATGTTCGGTGTTATGTGCGGCGCATTCGCGGTCACCCACGGAGTTGGCCCCAGGGCCTTGGGACCCGTCTTGTGGGCATTGGTTCTTGTAAGCGCTTTGATCATGCTTCGGGAGCATGCTCGTCGCGTAAGTTTCGCCCGCCTTAGGCTTAAGACCGCCTTTATTTTCGATACCTGTATTGCGGTTGGTCAAATCAGCGGACTGCTCGTTCTTGCCCGCTTTGGCCTATTGTCGGCGAGTCGAGCGTATTGGGTCATTGGATCGGTCTGTGGGGTTGCTGTTCTCGGGTGGCTTTGGTCGGACAGAGGGTTCTACGACCCCCAAATAAAAGAATCGCTTGCTGACCTGAAGAAGAATTGGATCCTTGGGAAATGGGTTTTTGCCAGCGGCTTGCTCTGGGCTGTCAGCATGAATCTCTATCCGTGGCTTCTGGCGGCCTTCCATGGCGTTGCATCCACCGGTATCTGGGCGGCTTGCCTGGGAGTCGTGTCGGTCGGCAATCCGGTGCTGCTAGGAATCCAGAACCTCGTGGGTCCGAAAATCGCCCACGAATATGCAGCACAGGGTCATGGAGCCTTGCACCGATTGGTGCTCAAGATAACCGCTTTAATCGCTACCCCGATGTCTTTACTTTGTCTAGTGATGTTTGTTTGGGGAGGGCGTTTGTTGGTTCTGCTATACGGGGGCCAGTATGCCGGCAATAGCTTAGTTGTCGCGATTCTCGCATTGAACCTGTTGGTCGGAGCGGTAGGTTTTCCTTTCTCACGCGCCCTGTTTGCGATCGACCGAGCTCGGGTGGATTTCCTGGTTACTTCCACGGCTCTATTCATCATGGTTACGCTGGGGCTGTGGCTGGTCCGAGTCTTCGGGCCACTCGGCGCGGCATTCGGGTTGCTGGCGGCGAATATTGTGGCGTCGATAGTAAGGGCTATAGCCTTCACAAGACATCCAACTCGAGTTCCTGTAGAGCGGGAGGCAAATTAGATGAGCTACATTGGTCATCCGCATGCTGGACTGGCACTTAAGGCTGCACGCCCCCCCTATGTCTTATTCCTCCTTCTTGCTGCTTCGTTTTTCTTCAGCTATCACGACATCGCGAATGCTAAGAGAGGAATCGACAACTACAATCTTTCCCAAGACGATCTCGTCGCAACTGTTAATGGTTCGCCCGTCCACCACATCGCACTATTATCGTTAGGAGCTGGAACGATTTTTATTCTGCTCCGTCATCGAGCGAAGGGCCGCGTTCGTATCGATGGTCCATTGGGCTGGTTTCTTCTAAGCTTCGTCGTCTGGGCATTCGTCAGCCCCATTTGGGCCGAGGATTTGACGGTGACCCTTCAGAGGTTAGCAGGCTTCGGAGTATTGTGCATTGCTGCCGTGGCCGTCGTGCGCCGTTTTTCACTCCCTGAAATCATCTTGTGGACATTCTTCAGTACAGCCCTCTTTCTACTAATTGGCATTGTTTTGGAGGTAATATTCGGAACTTTTCGACCCTTCACATCCGGCTATCGCTTCGCAGGGAGCTTGCACCCAAACCTTCAGGGCATCGACTGCGGACTTCTTCTGCTTTCGGCGGTGGCGGCTGCTGATGTAGAGAGGAGATGGCGAGCAATGTTCTTGGCTTGTGCGTTTCTCGGGTTTGTTTTCTTGATCCTTAGCGGGTCGAGGACAGCGCTTGCCGCGGCTGTGCTTGCTCTCGTCATATACATGGCTACGGTGTATTCCAGATCAACGAAGATTCTGATAGGGTACGGTCTCAGTATATTGTTTTGCTCTATTTTTATATTTGGTGGGGCCCTATCGTTTTCGGGTCTTAAGAGCGCGGTTCTGCTCGGAAGGGATGATCCTGCGACCGTTGACTCGTTTACTGGTCGCACCATGATTTGGGAGGATGTCGGCTCTTATATCCGTCAACGTCCAATAACCGGCTACGGATACGACGGATTCTGGACTCCAACTCACATCAACGCAGTCTCGGACGAGGAAGAATGGGGAGTACCGAACGGCCACTCAACATACATCGATTATCTTCTGACCCTGGGGGGGGTGGGATTGGCCGCCTATATCCTTCTCCTCGTTGCAGGCATCGGGCGTGCCTTTCGTCTTTATAAACTCTCGCAGAACTCAGCCTTCGCTTTTTGCGGGACTCTCTTGGTGTTTTGCGCATTCGATGGGCTTCTCGAGTCCTCCGTCATCGAGGGAGGACTCCTAAAGTTTCTCTGTATGGTCGTACTCACTCGGTTGGCTTTTGTGCCTCTTCGGAAGGCGTCGCTATAGTTCAAGGCCGGCAAAGTTTCAGGCGGTACGGCGGTGCAAGGCGACGCCCAAATTGATGCTCGCCAGATTTCGCCGATTACCGGCTGGGGTACCCATCAGCTATCCCGCAGCGGATACCATCCAGTGCGCGACTGACAATCTCTCGACGAATATCCACAAAGGCGCTGGCAGGACGATTCAGAGAGAAGTTTCGAGAGTGGTTGTGGAACGTGTGACCATCCACGAGATTCCGGAAGTGCACCGATGCTCTAATCGAGCCAGGGATGGAGGTCAGTCTATTCGGCCGACGGTGCAGGGGGGCGTGGCTAGAACCGCCACAGCAACGGCTAAAAGTCGCGATTCAATGGAGATTTGCAAGTCGTCAGGCAATCTTTACGAACTACAAGGAAGTGGACCTAGCACTAGAACTGTAGCGGCACCATTGGGTCAGGAGGAGTCATGCCTACATCACCATCAGGAACCAAGGTTGTCATCTTCCACGATAACTTCGCGCAGATGGGTGGCGCAGAGCGGGTCGCGGAAGAGCTTCATCGGACGTTCCCAGGAGCAGATTTGGCTACTACTCTCTCGGTGACAGAGCGGTTGAGTTCTTATTTGAAGCGCACAGCTATCAAAACCACCTGGATGCAGTTTCTGCCGGCGAAAGCGCGCCTATTCCGATGGTATTTTCTTCTCTACCCCTTCGCTATTGAAAGTGTAAATCTGAAGGAATATGACCTGATTGTGACTAGCTGTTTTGGCTACGCGAAGGGTGTTAAGCGACGTAAGAATGCATTGCATATTTGCTATTGTCACTCTCCAATGCGATGGGTTTGGCGCACGTCTGATTATTTGGCACGTGAGAGCATCAGCGGTTGGAAGCGAAGCCTGCTGCTGCTGGCCCTGAAGCCTTTGAGAGCCTGGGAAATCCGTGCGGCTCAGCGACCGGATTTCTACATTGCTAACTCGCGGGAGGTTGCACGCCGCCTACGAGATGCATTCGGAATCGAATCAACGGTGATTCATCCACCTATCGACACTCGGCGCTTCAACATTAGCACAGACGTTGACGACTACTACCTCGTCCTATCACGGTTGGTTCCGTATAAGCGGATTGACTTAGCGGTTGAAGCATGCAGCAGAACCGGCCGTCGACTGAAAGTAATCGGAGCCGGTCCCGATATTGAGCGACTGCGAGCCATGGCTGGTCCCACCATCGAGTTCCTTGGCCGAGAGTCCGATGAGGCAGTGGCACAAGCGCTTAGCCGTTGCCGGGCACTGATATTTCCCGGAGAGGAGGACTTCGGGATGGCACTGTTGGAGGCGAATGCGGCCGGACGACCGGTGGTAGCTTTCAGCGGTGGCGGTGCTTCAGAGACGATTCTACCGGGGCTAAACGGAATGTTCTTCCAGGAGGCGACCGTCGAGTCGCTGATTGTCTCGTTGGAGACTTTCGAAGAGATGCAGTGGCGGCCAGACAAGATTCGCGCCCACTCTGAAAAGTTTGACAGTGCGATTTTTCGGCAACGGATCCGAGTATTCATCGAGAGCGTCGCGCCTGACATAAGGTGGCAGACTGCCCCGTCCGCTCAATATCCAAGTCTTGGAGTTGAGCCCACTCTACATGTTAGACAATAGGATGATTCTTTGGGGGAAATAGGTAATGAAAGGAGGCCAGGAGTCCGTATTGCTGGTGTCAGTGAATACGTTTTATGGCGGCGGGGAGGTGCACCTCCTGAATCTTGCTCGACTGTTGGCAGACCATTGTGATGTGCATGCACTGGTGTTTGATCCAACTCTAAGTCGGCGACTAACAGATCAAGGCGTTAAGGTGTATAAGTTGTCACTCTTCCCGCGCGCAGCACGATCGCTTCAGGTGCTTCATGCTTGTTTTGTATTGCCGTCTATTATCCACCGGGGTCGTATCCGGGCAGTTCTGGTCACAGGCACGATCGAGACGCTGCTTCTGCCAATATCGCGCCTTCTTCGTTGCACTTCGATCAGTATGCGGCATCTTGTGCCCTTTCTGGGTCCCGGCAGCTGGCTGAGCAAGCTCCGAAGGCTCATCATCGAAACAGTGTACGGGTTTGGCATATTGTTTGCGGACTGCGTAATCTGTGTATCTGAAACTGTTGCTATAGGAATGAGAAGAATAACATTACAGACTCGGCTACTTGTCATTCCCAACTGGGTTCCATCTGTGCCCGTCAGGAATTTACAGCGCGAGTGTCAGGGGCCTTTGCGGCTATTGTTTGTGGGTAGGCTCGAATCTAACAAGGGGTTGCACTTGCTCTTGCAAGCACTGGAAGATATGAGCGGCTATGAACTCACTGTAGTAGGTGATGGCTCAGAGATGACGCATTTACGATCTGTAGCTGGCGGAAAGAATGTACTGTTTTGTGGCTTTCAATCAAATACTTCACACTACTATGAGAATGCGGACATATTTATTATGCCATCGGTAGGACCAGAGGGATTGCCTCTCGTTACGATCGAGGCTATGTCTCATGGTCTTCCGTGTGTCTTGAGCGATCTTCCGGTTCATATAGAAGTGAGTCAAGGTGGCTCCGGGGCGCTACTATTCAAATCAGGGGATGCCGATAGTCTTCGAGCCGGGCTTCAAGTTCTGATGGGCTGCGAGTGTGAGCGCAAGAGATTTGGAGATGCCGCATATCAATTGGTCCTGCAAAGGCATAGCCCACAACACGCCATCAAAGCGTATCTGAATGCACTCGCAATCAGAGCCTCCGGTGACCAGTAGCGAAACAGGATAATAGTTGAGACCGGACAGGCTTCGCCGCCAAGAGGTTGTGACGGGTTTTCCATGACAATCACTGATCGATGCAGGACGTCAGTGGCGCACAGGCTATCCAACGTGCCGTCCTCCCGGTTTTCTGTCTCACCGCCATTGTCTGCTCTGTTCTGTCTTCTGACGGTGGAGCTGTTCAACCCAGAAATTGCGCCGAGGAGGTATTCATTGGAAGCTAGTACCGGTAGTTCCAAGCAAATCAGAATTCTGTGCCTGGGCGGTGATCTCAATGGCGGGGGCGCAGAACGTGTACAGCTTGATTTGCTGCGACGTATGGACCGCGAGCGGTTTGCTATTAGGCTTGCGTATCTTCGGCAATCCGGTGACCTTCAGGTACTTGTTCCTCAAGACATTGAACCACAGTATCTTTCTCGGGGGCCGTCAAGGGGGAGGTTGAATGCAGTCGGTGCATTTCGAAAGTTGTACGCCCTAGCTCGAGACGCTGATCTAGTCTTTGCCATGCAAGAGTGCACACCGGCCTATCTCTCTGTTCTAGTTGCGAAGCTCCAAAGAAAGCCAATGATCGGGTGGATACATGTTGCGATTTCTTCGGCCATGAGCAACTATGATTCATGGCACCGCTACGTTGGACCCGTGCTGTATCGTCGAGCAAGTCGGCTCGTTGGTGTCTCGCAAGGTGTAACGCAGGATCTTCACGCTTCGTATGCGGTTGAAGTGGACAGGCTGTCTACGATTTATAACCCGGTCGACATCATAGGGGTTCGCTCACAGGCAGATCATCCCCTCCTTCCGCCATGTGCGGGATGGTTCGCAAAGCCATCGATTCTGGGCGCAGGCCGATTCGTAAAGCAAAAGCGATTTGACCTTCTGATTCGCGCGTTTGCTCAAGAGGTAAATCGGGGGGCAGACATTCATCAAGGAGCAGACCATCTCCGTCGGCCAACTCATCGCGACCACTATCGGCA
>ODAK010003216.1_pt1 | contig 17035 bp, 17 predicted proteins | sample 1539591 | NCBI WGS metagenome assembly ODAK01 (sample SAMEA3539303, study PRJEB22396) | soil metagenome | biome: tundra; feature: field; material: soil | place: USA | collected 2010-05 | depth 0.15 m
CCGCGGCGATGGCCGGGGCGAATTTCCAGACGGCCATCATCATCGGGTAGTTCCAGGGTGTGACCTGCGCGCACACCCCGATGGGCTCGCGCCGGACGAACGACGTGAACCCGGTCATGTACTCCCCCGCCGAGCGGCCCTCGAGGAGCCGGCACGCACCGGCGAAGAAGCGGATCTGGTCGACCATGGGGGGGATCTCCTCCGACATGGTCAAGGCCTTGGGCTTGCCGGTGTTCTCGCACTCGGCGTCGACGAGCTCCTCGGCGCGCGCCTCGATGGCATCGGCGATGCGAAAGAGGGCCAGGCTGCGCACAGAGGGGGTGGCATCGCGCCACCCTTCGAAGGCAGTGGCGGCCACCGCGAACGCACCGTCGACGTCGGCGGAGCCCGAGTCGGGCATGGTGGCGAAGACTTCGCCCGTAGAGGGGTTCACGACATCGGTGGTCGCCCCGTCCTTGGTGTCGGCGTACTCCCCGCCCACGAAGTTCCTCAGCACGCGCCGGTCGCCAGTCATCGAAGCTCACTCTCCCCGTCGTCGGACCGCATTGTGCCCGACGGCCCACAATCGCACTCGCGGCCGCCGCGGACAAGGGCGCAACACCCGACGGTGGCACGGCTCTTGGCCTCGTGATGGTGGGTGTGCGCCGGTAGGGTCGGACCGAACGGGAGGAGACCACGATGCGGGTGCTGTGTGTGGGAGCCGGTGGGGTCGGGACGGCATTTGCCCGGACGGCGGCCCGCCGGGACGTGTTCGAGCACATCGTGGTGGCCGACTACGCGCTCGAGCGCGCCCAGCGAGCGGCGCACGCGGCGGACGACCGGTTCGAGGCGGTGGCGCTCGACGCCTCGGACGAGACCGCCGTCGAGGAACTGCTGCGCACCAAGCGCTGCGACGTCCTCGTCAACGCCGTGGACCCCCGCTTCGTCATGCCCTTGTTCAACGGGGCGCTGCACGCCGGGGTCACCTACCTCGACATGGCCATGTCGCTGTCGCACCCCCATCCCGAACACCCTTACTCCGAGACCGGGGTCAAGCTCGGAGACGAGCAGTTCTCGCTTGCCGCCCCGTGGGAGGCACGGGGGCAGCTCGCCCTGGTGGGCATGGGTGTCGAGCCGGGCCTGTCCGACGTCTTCGCCCGCTATGCCGCCGACAATCTCTTCTCGCAGATCGACGAGGTGGGCGTGCGCGACGGTGCCAACCTCGTCGTCGACGGCTACGACTTCGCTCCCACGTTCTCGATCTGGACGACCATCGAGGAGTGCCTCAACCCCCCCGTGATCTGGGAGCGCGACCGGGGTTGGTTCACCACCGAGCCGTTCAGCGAGCTCGAGGTCTTCGAATTCCCGGCCGGGATCGGCCCGGTCGAGTGCGTGAACGTCGAGCACGAGGAGGTCCTTCTCGTCCCGCGCTGGGTGGACGCGCAACGAGTCACGTTCAAGTACGGACTGGGCGAGGAATTCATCTGGGTGCTCAAGACCCTGCACAAACTGGGCATGGACTCCACCACGCCGGTCAAGGTGGGCAAGGTCGAGGTATCACCGCGCGACGTGGTGGCGGCCTGTCTGCCCGACCCGGCCGAGCTCGGGGACCGCATGCACGGGGTCACGTGCGCGGGCACCTGGGTGACCGGGACGGGCCTCGACGCCAGGCCCCGCGAGGTCTACCTGCACCATGCCGTCGACAACGCCTGGTCCATGGCGGAGTACGGCTCCCAGGCCGTGGTGTGGCAGACCGCGGTCAACCCCGTCGTGGCGCTCGAGCTCGTGGCAACCGGCGCGTGGTCGGGGGCGGGCGTGCTCGGCCCCGAGGCCTTTGCTGCCGACCCGTTCCTCGAGCTGCTCTCCGAGCACGGCGCACCCTGGGCGCTCGACGAACGGGCGCCCGGGCGGCGTTGAGCCGGTCCCGTCAGGGCCGGGCAGGCTCGTCGGGCCAGGGCGGCAGCCACCCCAGAGGGGGGTCACCGAGGTCGAGGTCTCGGAGGGCGTGCTCGAGCACCAGCTCGGACAATTCGGCCGCGCTGGCGTCGAGGATCCTGGTGTTGAGCGCCACCCGACGGGCGTCGGCCTCCGCCGCCGCGAACTGCTCCTCGAGACGACGGCGACGACGGGTCCAGTGCAAGATCCCCGCGGCCGCGGCACAGCCAACAAGCAGTGCTTCTGCGGCCAGCGCGAACGCCAAGGCCGTGGTCACCCCCCTACCCCCACGAGACCCAGAGTACTGCGGATCGGAAAACTCGGCCTCTGCTCAGTCCTCGGGGGCCGGCACCACGAGGACCGGCACCGTCGAGCGGTGCAGGAGCTTGTGGGGCACCGAGCCCAGGATCGCTCCCACGATGGGGCGCTCACCGCTCCCGCCCACCACGATGACCCGGGCGTCGCGCTCGAGCGACGCCTGCAGCAGCGACTCCACGGGACGCAATGCGGCTACGAGGGGCTCCACCGACACCGACGGGTCGATGGCCTTGGCCGCCTTGACGGCGGCGGCGAGATGGCCGGCACCGATCTTCTCGAGTTGGCTCTTGTAGTCGGCGGTCTCCCCCCCCATCGGATTCGGTTCGTAGCCGAACACGACCGTGAGCGGCGCGTCGAAGGCTTTGGCGACTGCCACCGCCACCGCCAGGGCCGCGTTGGACCCGTTGGAGCCGTCGTAGCCGAGGATGATGTCGCCGGGCATCAGTCGGTCACCGGCATGACGCCGGGGGTGAGGGGAGGGGCGGGGGCGTCGACGGACACCGCCACTTCACGGTCACGCTTGAAGAATGCGGCGTTCCGGACCTTGAAGATCAACATGAGGGGCAACCCGATGAGCAACAGACCCACGCCGAGAACGAGGGGCGGGCCGAGGCCCTTCTTCACGTAGAAATGTTGGTGGAGGAACGTGAAGTTGAAATGGATGAAGGGAAGCCAGGCTTGATTCCCTGTATTGGAGTTCGCAGGGTCTGAGTAATAGAAGATGGCGACCACAAAGAGGACTGTGAGGATCAGGGCTCCGAGCAGTGGTGCGAGCCCGATGAAGATGAAGTTCTTGAAGCTCCGGAAGATGTGGTGGCGGTAGTAGAACACGCAGGCGAACCCCGTCAGGCCGTAGTAGAAGGCGATGCCGAAACCCAGGGCGAGGATGGAGTTGGCGAGCACGTCGTTCGGGCTGATGAGGGTGAGGGCCACGTACCAGACCACAGCCACCGCCCCGAACACCAGCGTCGAGAAGCCCGGCGACAGGTATTTGGGATGGATGTCACCGAAACGTTTGGGAAACGCCTTGTGCACCGCCATCGACAGCGCAGAACGGGCGGCGGGCAAAATGGTGGTCTGCGTGGACGACGACGCCGAGGTGAGCACGCAGATGATGAGAAGTTTGTCCCAGGGTGACCCGAGCACGGCCCTGGCCAGGGCTCCGAGCACGTCGGAGCTGTTGTTGGTCAGGAATCCGGCTCCGTGGAACGACTGGGCGGCAACCGACACGATCAGGTAGATGGCCAACAGGACGAGCGTGGACAACAAGGCAGCGCGGCCCGGGGTGCGCCGAGAGTCCTTGGCCTCTTCGTTCACGGTGACGGCGGTGTCCCAGCCCCAGTAGATGAACACGGCGAGGAGCATCCCGGCAGAAAGCGCCCCGATAGACGAGATCTTGAAGGGGTTGAGCCAAGCCACCGCCGGGTGAATGCCGTGGGCGACATGGCTGCCGTAGACCTTGGACAGGGCCACGACGGCGAATACGACGAGGATGACCAACTCAGCACCGAGCAGAGCCACCTGGGTTCTCGCCGACAGCTCGATGCCGATGAAACAGATGGCCGTCATGACGATGATCCAGACGACGCCGACGAAGGTGACCCAGAATCCCGAGCTGTTGGCGGCGATGCCGTGGGCTCCGAACAACGAGAACGAGTACACACCGGCCACGGAAGCCAGGTTGGGCATGACCACGAGGTCGGTGACCAGGATGCCCCATCCGGCCAGCCAGCCCGTCTTGGGGCCGATGGCCCGGGTGACCCACGTGAAGGTGGTGCCGCAATCGGGGTCGGCCCTATTGAGGTAGTAGTACGCCGCCGCGATGAACAACATGGGCACGAAGGCGAGCAGCAGGACCGCCGGAGACTGAAGGCCGACGTAGAAGGTGACGAAGCCGAGGGTGGCCGCCAAGCTGTAGGCCGGAGCCGTCGAGGCCACTCCGATGACCAGGCTCGAGACGAGGCCGAGCGCTCCGGGCTTCAGGCCCTTGCCGCCTACCGGTTCACCCGTCGGCGCGGATCCCAGTTCCCCGGAGTCCGCGGTCGTCGTGGTCAATTGACCCTCCCCCGTCGCGCTGCGAGCATATTCGCAGAAGAAATGCCCGCTGACAAGCAATCTCGTTGCATAATGATCAAAACGGCCGCAGATTCGTATGGCAGCTTGGACGGGCCGGGCCGGAGAGAGCCCACGGGCGTGGGGAGGACCCAAGCGCGATGACCGACACCAATGAACAGACCGATCGTCAGCGAGAGACCGGTGCCGACGACGAACGACTGGGGGCCCGGGCCAGAGAGCTCTTCGCTAAAGAGCATGCGGCGCTGATCGAGGCGACGCCACAGTCTCGCCGGCTCTTCGAGCGCGCCCGGAAGTCACTGCCCCTCGGCGTGGCTTCCTCGTTCCAGGCCGCCGACCCTTATCCCATCTACCTGGCGCGTGGCCTCGGGGCCGAGGTCTGGGACATCGACGGCCGGGCCTTCTTCGACTTCCACAACGGCTTCGGGTCGACCGCGGCCGGCCACGCGCCTCCTCGCATCGTGGCCGCCATTGAAGGCGCAGCCCGTTCGGGCACGCAGTTCGCGGTGACGACAGAGCCTGCCGTGGCGCTCGCCGAAGAGCTGTGCCGACGGTTCCGGCTCGAGCGCGTCCGGTTCACGAACTCCGGGACCGAATCCACGATGGACGCCATTCGCCTGGCCCGGGGTGTGAGGGGCCGCGATGTGATCTGCAAGATCGAGGGCGCGTATCACGGCCATCACGACACGGTGATGTTCTCCGTCGCGCCCAGCTTGAACCTCATCGAGGCCACCGACGAGACCGGTTTGCACCCGCCCGCGTCCAAGGGCATCCCCTTGGAGATGGAGAAGTGGACCCTCGTCGTCCCCTACAACGACCTCGGCGCCCTCGAGCGCCTCTTCGCCGAGCGCGGTGACGACATCGCCTGTTTCATCCTCGAGCCTGTGATGATGAACATCGGCATCGTCCTGCCCCAGCCGGGCTATCTCGAAGGAGTCCGCGAGCTGTGCACACGCCACGGGGTGGTGCTCATCTTCGACGAGGTGAAATGCGGCGCCACCATCGCGGCCGGCGGCGCCATCGAGCGCTTCGGGGTCCAGCCCGACCTGGCGTGTTTCGCCAAGTCCATCACCGGCGGCATCCCGGCCGGCGCCTTCGGCGGCCGGGCCGATCTCATGGACGAGATCGGGAACGGCATCGCCCAACAGGGCACCTTCAACGGGAACCCCTTGGCGGCGGCAGCCGGGCTGGCGTCGCTCACCGAGGTCCTCACCCCCGATGCGTATGAGCATTTCAAGCAGATGGGCAGTCGCCTGGCCGAGGGGTGCGCCCAGGCCATCGCCGCCCATGACATCCCCGCCCATGTCATCGACCTCGGCTGCAAGGGGTGTGTGTCGTACCGGCGCGAGCCCCTCGTGGACTACCGGAGCTTCCTCGAGACCGATGCCGATCTCTTCGACGCGTCGTGGGCCTGGCTCGTGAACCGGGGTGTGTTCATGACCCCTGGCAACGAGGAGCAGTGGACCCTGTCGGTGCAGCACGAGGCGGTCCACATCGACCGGTTCGTCGACGTCTTCGGCGAGTTCTGCGCGGCTGTGGCCCGATGAGGATCCCCGAACGGTGCTCGACGCCCGGTCCGCTCAGCGTCCCAACGCGTCGCGCACCTTGAACCCCACGCCCGCCCCGGCCAGGAGCCACGGGGCATGGATGGGCCAGGGCACCGGCGGCCACGGCCGAGCTGCGAACACGGATTGGTCGCCCAGCCCACACAGCCACCGGCCCACGGCCCGGCCGAAGTGGACCGAAAGCGCCACACCGCTGCCGCAATACCCCATGGCGTACACGATGCCGGAGTCCCGGTGACGTCCCACGTGCGGGAAGCGGTCGGCCGTGAGCGCCACCTGACCACCCCAGGCGCGTTCGACACGCACTCCCTCGAGCTGGGGATGGACCTTGACCAGGGCCGCGTACAACAGGTCCCGGGACCTTTCGACGGTGGTGGGCGAGAGCGACGTCCGACCCCCGAAGAGAATGCGCCGGCCATCGGGCGACAGGCGCCAATAGTGGAGAAGGTTCTTCGTGTCGAAGAACATGCGCCCGTGGGGGTTGACCGACGTGGCGAGATCCGGATCGACGGGTTCGGTGGCGATCATGTAGCTCCCGATGCGAAGGACGCGCCGGCCCAACCACGGGACGAGCCGTCGATCGGTCGTGCCGTTGGTGGCCACCACCACCTCGCTGCAGCGCAGTGCGCCTCGCGACGTCTCGAGCTCGTATCCCTGCGACCGGCGATCGACACCCAGGACAGTGGTCGCCCCCTGCAGCACCGCACCCGACGCCGTGGCGGCCCGGACCAGGCCCGCGGCCAATTTGGCGGGGTGGACCCCGGCGCTGCGCTCGACCAGCAGTCCCCCGAAGAACCGCCCGGAGCCGATCTCACCTCGTACGTCCGAGGCGTCAAGGAACCGGGCCTCCTCGCCGATCGACGAGTACGTGGCGGCAAGAGCCTGCTGATGCAGCGCCACGCGTGGATGGTGGGCCAGCTCCAGATGTCCACGGCGTTGCCAGTCGAACGCGATGCCGAGCTCGGTGCCGAGCGCACCCACGCCCTCGACGGCGGCCACCGTCTCGTCCCAGAGCTGTCGTCCCGACGGCTCGGCGAGGAACTCCGACAGGTCTCGCTTTCCTCCCGGGTGCACCATGCCGCCGTTGCGACTGCTCGCCCCCGCCCCGATGTCGTCACGGTCGAGGACGATGACGTCTCGCCCCGCCCGCGAGATCTCCCACGCCGCGGCGAGACCCGTGTACCCGCCTCCCACCACGGCCACGTCGACCGTCGCCGGCAACGGCACGGGCGCAGCCTGGGGCAGGTCGACCTCGTCCCACCAATAGGGCTGCGGCTCATAATCCGGGGTCAAGGGTGCGGCCAGCGCCATGGCCCAAGGTTCGCATTGGGCATCGATCTCGACAACACCGGAGACCGGTCATGAGACCCGAGGGCAAGGTGGCGCTCGACGAGCTCGACAAGCGGATCATCGAACAGCTCCAGCAGGACGGGAGACGGCCCTACACCCAGATCGGGCCGGCAGTGGGGTTGTCGGAGGCCGCGGTGCGCCAACGCGTGCAGCGGCTCATCGACTCGGGAGTCATGCAGATCGTGGGGGTGACCGACCCCAGGATGGTCGGCTTCGGACGCCAAGCCATGATCGGGCTGACCGTCGAGGGTGACACCCGCAAGATCGCCGACGCCGTCGCCGCACTCGACGAGGTCGTCTACGTGGTCCTCACGGCAGGGTCGCTCGACGTGCTCGTCGAGGTCGTGGTCGAAGACGACGAGCACCTCCTCGAGCTGCTCAACAACAAGATCCGCTCCATCGACGGCGTGCGGGACACCGAGACCTTCATGTACCTACGCATCCACAAGGAGACCTACGCATGGGGGGCACCGTGAGCACCGACCCCGACCGCCTCCAGGTCGATGCCCGACGTCATCTGTGGATGCACTTCTCGCGCCTCGGGAGCTACGAGCACAACGAGATCCCCATCTTCACCCGAGGCTCGGGGACCCGGCTCTACGACGTGCACGGCCGCTCGTTCCTCGACGGTCTGGCCAGCCTGTTCGTGGTGCAGGCCGGGCACGGCCGGTCCGACCTCGCCGACGCGGGGCGGCGTCAGGCACAAGAGCTCGCGTACTACCCCATCTGGTCCGCGGCGCACCCGGCCGCCGTCGAGTTGGCGACACGGCTGGCCGAGCTCGCTCCGGGCGATCTCAACCGTGTCTTTTTCACCACCGGCGGCTCTGAAGCCGTCGAGTCGGCTTGGAAGCTGGCGCGTGCCTATTTCAAGGCGATCGGACAACCGCAGCGCTCCAAGGTGATCGCTCGCGACCTCGCCTATCACGGCACCACCATGGGCGCGCTGGCGATCACCGGGCTTCCCGCCTTGCGCGATCAGTTCGAGCCGATGATGCCCGGCGCCGTCCACGTGGCCAACACCAACCGCTTCCGGTCCGCGTTCGGAGCCGACGTGGTCGCCGACGACGACCGGTTCGCACACGCCTGCGCCGATGCCATCGAGAGTGCCATCCTCGCCGAGGGACCCGAGACCGTCGCCGCGGTCTTCCTCGAGCCCCTGCAGAACACGGGGGGTTGCTTCGTCGCACCTTCGGGTTACTTCGCCCGCGTGCGCGAGATCTGCGACCGGTACGGCGTCCTCCTCGTGTCGGACGAGGTGATCTGCGCCTTCGGCCGGCTCGGCGCGTGGTTCGGTGCGCAGCGGTACGGCTACCAGCCCGACATGGTGACCTTCGCCAAAGGAGTGACGTCGGGTTACGCCCCGCTGGCCGGGGTGGTCTGCCGTGACTTCCTCGCCGAACCGTTCCTCCATGGAGACGCCAGCTTCTCTCACGGCATCACGTTCGGCGGCCACCCCGTGTCGTGCGCGGTGGCCCTCGCCAACCTGGCGGTGCTCGACGGCGAGGGCATCATCGAACACGTGGACAGGCTGGGGCCCGGATTTGGGGCGCGCCTCGAGTCTTTGCGCGACGTGCCCATCGTCGGCGACGTGCGGGGAGACGGTTTCTTCTGGGCCGTCGAGTTGGTGAAGGACCCCGACCACCCCGAGGTGCGGTTCACTCCCGAGGAACGCACCAGCCTGATCCGCACCGTGGTTGCGCCGAGGCTGTTCGAAGAGGGACTCGTGTGCCGGGCCGACGACCGGGTCGACCCCGTCGTGCAGCTGGCGCCCGTCTTGACATGCGGTGACGACGAGCTCGACGAGATCGAGACGATCCTGCGCACCGTCCTCACCGAAGCGAGCAAGCATCTGTCGTTGCGCTAGCCGCAACGCACCCGGCGACCGGGCCTGTGCGAAAGGGCATCGATACACTGTCGCTCGTGGACCCCTCCGAGATCGAATCCATCTGTCAGCTCAAGTACGCCTACTTCCGGCTGCTCGACCTGAAGCGATTCACCGAGCTCGGAGATCTGCTCACCGAGGACGCCACTACGGCGTACCAATCCGGCGAACTGCGCCAGAGTGGCCGGGACGCGATCGTGGCGTTCCTCCAAGAGTCGCTCGGAGACCCCGACATCATCACCATGCACAACGGGCACCATCCCGAGATCGAGCTGGGCGACGACGACACCGCCACCGGACGGTGGTACCTCGAGGACCGGGTGATCGTCCCCGCCCACGACTTCGAGATACACGGCACGGCGCTGTACGAGGACCGTTACACGAAAGTCGACGGATCGTGGAGGATCTCGCACACGGGATACGAACGCATCTACGAGGAACACATCCGCTATTCGAGCGGAAGCGTGCGCTCGATCCGGGCCGGCGGGCAGACCACGACGTTCTGATCCGTCGGTTCAGGGAACGAGGACGACCTTCCCGGTGACCGTCCGGTCGAGCAGGGCGCGCATGACCTCGGCGGCCTGGTCGAACGGGCGCTCGGTGGGCTCAACGGGGTGCAGACGTCCGCTCTGGACCATCTCGATGAGCTCGTCGAGCATGGCCCGGTGGCCATCGGGGTCGCCCATGGCCCAGGCTCCCCAGTCGACCCCCACCACGGTGCGGTTGTTGAGCAGCACATGATTCAGCGGGACCGAGGCGATCGGGCCCGATGCGAAACCGATGACACAGAACCGTCCGAATGACTTCGTGGCCCGCAGAGCGGGCTCGCTGTGGCGCCCCCCGACGGGGTCGACGACGACGTCCACCCCCCCGTCGGTGAGCTCGCGCACCCGGGACTTCAAGTCTTCGCTCTCGTACTCGACCGTGGCGTGCGCACCCATGCGGCGCGCCGCTTCGAGCTTCTCCGCACTCGAGGCGGCCGCCACGACCCGCGCCCCGAGCTCGAGAGCGACATCGACCGCCGCCAACCCGATTCCGCCCCCGGCCCCGAGCACGAGCACCCACTCGCCCTCGCTCACGGTGATGCGCCGTGCCAACGCGAACCAGGCCGTGCAGTAGCTCTGGATGAACGCGGCCGCTTGACTGAACCCGAGCGCATCGGGCACCGAGTCGAGCGCCGACGCAGCCACGGTGACCTGCTCGGCGAACGCACCGAAACCCGTCATGGCCATGACCCGGTCCCCGACCTCCACCCGTGTGACTCCTTCACCGACCGCACTCACCACACCGGCGATCTCCCCGCCCGGCACGTAGGGGACGGCGGGCTTCATCTGGTACCGGCCTTGGCAGATGAGCCCGTCGACATAGTTGACGCCCGCGGCGCGCACGTCCACGACCACCTGTCCCGGTCCCGGGACCGGGGTGGCCCGCTCCTCGACGACGACGTTGTCGAGCGGGCCCAGCTCCTTGCACACCATCACGCGCACGGTCCGGACATTACGGCACCGGGTGCCCGCCCCCGCCGCAGCGGGCCACCTCACCCCGCCCCGAACCTTCTTGCATCGATGGTGCAAGATTCTTAGGATTGGGAGATGGTGTCGATCGTCGAGCACAAGACCGGCGACGGGCGGGTGGCTCGGGGGCAACGCACCCGGCAGGCGCTCGCCGAGTCACTGATCAGCCTGCTCGAGGGGGGCGACGTCCAACCCACGGCCCGACGCATCGCGGCGAGGGCCGGTGTGTCGCTCCGGCTCGTGTTCCACCATTTCGACGACGTCGAATCCATCTTGTACGACGCGGTGAGGATCCAGGAACAACGTCACTGGCACCACGTCAGGCCCGTGGCTTCGACGCTCTCGGTCGACGAACGGGTGGCCCGCATCGTCCGCCAGCGCACCCTGGTGTTCCAAGCCACCGCACCGGTGCGGCGGTCCGCCGAGCTCATCGTGCGCAGCTCCCCCACCGTGGCGGCCGAGCTCAGGCGCGGACGGGAGTGGCTCCGGAGTCAACTCCGGACCACCTTCGCCCCCGAGCTCGAGGCCCGACGACCAGCGGATGCCCGACTCCTTCTCGACGCGCTGGAGGTGGCGACGTCGTGGGAGACCTGGGAACAACTCGAGCGGCTGGGTCGGACGACGTCGAACTGCCGACGGACGATGGAGTGCCTTGCCCGTGCCGTGCTGTCCGTATCACCAACCGGAGGAAAACCATGAACATCCTTCGAACACCCGACGAGCGTTTCGACGCCCTGGCCGGGTTCGACTTCTCTCCTCATTACGTGGAGATCCCATGCGGCGAGGGGAGCGAAACCCTACGCGTCCACTACCTCGACGAGGGTCCCGCCTCGGGTGCGGAGAAGATCCTCCTCCTCCACGGCGAGCCGTCGTGGTCGTATCTCTACCGCAAGATGATCGGACCGCTCACGAGCGCCGGCTTCCGGGTCATCGCGCCGGACCTGGTGGGCTTCGGTCGCTCGGACAAGCCCGCGGCGCGTGGCGACTACACCTATGCGCGCCACGTCGAGTGGATGCGTGCCGCGCTGTTCGACGAGCTCGAGCTGTCGGACCTCACCCTGGTCGCTCAGGACTGGGGTGGCCTCATCGGATTGCGTCTCGTGGCCGAGCACCCTGATCGCTTCCGCCGGGTGCTGGCCGCCAACACAGGCCTGCCCACCGGCGACCTGGACATGGGCGAGGCCTTCCTGGCCTGGCAGAAATTCTCCCAGGAGGCGCCGTCATTGCCGGTGGGTGCCATCGTGGGCGGCGGATGCGTGTCGGACCCGGCTGCGGAGGTGATCGCGGCCTACAACGCCCCCTTCCCCGACGAGTCGTACAAAGAAGGGGCACGCCAGTTCCCCGTCCTGGTGCCGACGCGTCCTGACGACCCCGCCGCTGAGGCCAACCACCGGGCCTGGGAGGTCCTGCGCGAGTTCGACAAGCCCTTCCTGTGCGCCTTCAGCGATCGTGACCCCATCACCCATGGCGCGGACCGGATCTTCTGTGACCTGGTCCCCGGCACGCGGGGCCAGAACCACACCACGATCACCGACGCCGGCCATTTCCTCCAAGAGGACAAAGGAGAGGAACTCGCCGCTGTGGTGATCGACTTCGTCCACCTCAACACCGCCCCCTGACAAGGGCTCCCGGTACCCGGCGACATCCACCACCGACCGATCGGATCACCATGGGCCGCAAGATCCTCTTCGTCACCACGGACCAGCAGCGCTACGACGCCCTCGGGTGCACGGGCAACACCATCGCCCGCACTCCGGTCGTGGACGCGCTCGCGGCTGACGGCATCCTCTACCACCGCGCCCATAACCAGAACACGGTGTGCACCCCGGCGCGGTCCACGATGATCACGGGCCAGTACGTGCGCACCCACGGGGTCACCTCCAACGGCGTCCCGTTGCCGGTCGACGCGCCCTCTGTCGCCGAGCACCTCCACGACACCGTGGGATATCGCACCGCGCTGGTGGGCAAGGCCCATTTCCAACCCGGCTTCGACCCTGAGGGCAAGTGGACCGAGAACTGCCTGGCCAAGCAGGGCTCGACGGGGCCCTATCGCGGCTTCGACCACGTCGAGCTGGCCATGCACGGGTATCTCCGGCGCTGGCACTACGACAAATGGCTCGAGGCCAACGGCCCGCAGTGGCTCGATGCGTTCTACCCGCTCATCAACTTCGCCAGCATGGGTCTCAACGACGAGGGCGGCGGCGACACCGACGCCCCTGAGGTCAAGCACAATCCCATGCCCCGAGGGATGTACCACACGGACTGGGTCGCCGATCGAACCATCTCGTGGCTGGACTCGTTGGACCCCGCCGACGACTGGTTCTGCTGGATGAGCTTCCCCGATCCGCACCATCCCTGGGATCCCCCCGTCGACGAAGTGAGGCGACGCGTCGACTGGCACGACCTCGACCTGCCGCCGGGCCATCCGGGGTCGACGGACAAGGCGATCGAGATCCTGGCCCAGAAACCCCACCACTGGCTCGACTGGTACGAGGGCCGCTTCCAGAACATGGAGGGCGGGCCCATGAAATTCGTGCCCGGAAACATGTCTCATGACCAGGTGAGAGAAGTGAGCGCACTCATCCATGTGGAGAACGAGCTCATCGACGAAGCCCTCGGCCGGGTGATGGCCCGCATCGACGAGCGCGGCTGGGGTGCCGACACCGACGTCGTCTTCACGACGGACCACGGCGAGCTCCAAGGTGACTTCGGCCTGCTGTTCAAAGGCCCCTATCACGTAGACGCGTTGATGCGAGTGCCACTCGTCTGGCGACCGGCTCCGAGCGCCGCTGTCTCACCGGCCGAGGTTGCCGAGCCGGTCGGCCACGTCGATCTGGTTCCGACCTTCTGCGAGATCGCCGGGGCGGCCGTCCCTGACTGGGCCCAAGGACGCGCCCTGCCCACATCGCCGGGATCGGACCGTCAATGGGCCATCACCGAGTGGGACAGCCAGTTCTCCCACATCGGCATGCATCTGCGCTCGATCTTCCGTGACGGGTGGCTCTGCACCGCGTATGAGCCCGGACCCCTCTACGAGGGGACCGAGGGGGAGCTCTACGAGCTCGCCGAGGACCCCCGGCAATGGCGGAACCTGTGGGACGACCCCGCCTACCGGGCGCGCCGTGACGAGCTCGTCACCGACCTCTACGACAACCTGCCCCCCGAGCGCGCCACCAAGCTCGCCGTCGAAGCCCCGGTGTGACCGCGACGCCTCGGGCTCACCGAGCCCGCTCGGCGGAGAGCGTCTCGTTATAGCGGTGCAAGACGGGGCCGTCGCTCCCCCACCCGATCCGGGTGATCGACGCCGTGGCGAGGTAGAGGCGCCACACCATCTCGTCTCCCCCACCGAGCGCCCACGCCACCGCAGCCTTGATGGGTGATACATGGCTCACCACCACCACATCGGCATCGGCACGCGCCCCCTCCCCGGGGCGAGCGAAGAGCTCGTCGCATGCGATGCGGACCCGCTCGCCGACGGCGCGCAGCGACTCGCCGCCCGGAGCTGCGAATGTCGGGTCGGCCCTCCACCGTGCCCACAGCTCGGCGGGCACGTCCCGGAGTGCTCGACCCTCGAGCTCGCCGTAGTCCACCTCGATCCACCGCTCGTCGACCTCGACGGGCGGCGCCAACCCGAGTGCCTCGGCGGTCTGTCGCGCCCGCCCGAGCGGACTGGACACAAGCCGGAACACCGGACCGAGCGCTCCGCTCAGCTTGGCGGCGTCGGAGCGGCCTCGGGCGGTGAGTGGTGACTCGGCCCGACCGAGTAGCTGCCCGGCGGCGTTCCCCTCGGTTTCGCCGTGCCGAAGGAGGACAAGCACAGCGACTTCAGGGCACCAGGATCCGGCCGCACTGCTCGCAGGTGATCACCGCGTCGGGGGGAGCCTTGCGCACGCGGTCGAGCTCCATCGAGGACAACGCGAGATGGCATCCGCTGCACGAGCCGCCCGCGAGGCGCGCCGCTCCGGTCCCCCCCAGCTTCGAGCGCAATTGCTCGTAACGTGCCAGCAGGTCGGCTCGCACGCCCGACGCGGCCGCGGCGCGCGCCCGGTTCTCGTCGGCGAGCTCGGCATCGAGCGACACCTCGGTGGTGGCGATGACTTCTCGGAGACGCTCGGTGTCCTTGTCGAGGGCGTCGCGCGTCACGTCGCCGGCATCGAGCTCCCGATCGAGCGGCTCGAGCCCTTCCATGACCTCGATCTCGCGATCCTCGAGCTCGCTGATATGACGGGCGAGGTGCGACACCTCCTCGTTCATGGCTTGGAGCTCGCGAGAGGCCACGATCTGGCCACCGAAGAGTCGCTTCTCCAGCGACTCGCGCCGGGTCCGTGACGCCTCGATCTGCTGCTCGAGCCCGCCTTGGCGGTCACCGAGCTCATCGCGCTGCTGGCGCAGTTCCTTGGTGCGAAGGTCGAGGACGGCGAGCTGCTGGTCGACCTCGGCCAGCTCGGTGCGTTCGGACAGCGTGGACCGACGGTGACGGATCTGGTCGATCACGGTGTCGTGATCCTGCACCTCGAGCAGCCGAGCCAAAGGCCGCACCGGTGTCTCGGGCACCGTCCCCGGCTCGTGCGCACCGTCGGCTGTGGTCATCTCCCGCCCGTCATGTCTCGCTGTGGGGGTCGTGTGGTCTCATGTCGTCTCCACCATTGTGCCGGGGACGACGACCCCTGCCGACCGCACCGGCCGAGGGTCGAGATTCGGGCTCATTTGACCCTGGCCCGATCCCGGCACCGGCCTCGGGCTGGAGCCGCGCCGCGCGCAGCGCCCCGACGAGGGCCTCGTCCGCCACGGCCCTGGCCTGGTCCCACCCGAACCAACGTGCCTCAGGGCTCTCGCCGGCTGGGGGTGCCGGGTCGAGATCGCCTGCGAGCAGGAGATATCGCAGGTCCAGGTGGGTGTGCCCGTGGGCGGCGCCGTGCACGTCCACGTGGATGAGCCGCGGCCCTCCGAGCGGATGGGTGAGCTCGAGGCCCGTCTCCTCCTGGGACTCGCGCAGGGCGGCGGCTGCCGGCTCCTCTCCCGGCTCGAGGTGTCCTCCGGGCTGCAACCACCGATGCAAGCGCTTGTGCATGTGCAACACAGTCCCGCGACGCCCCACCACCACGGCCGACCCGGTGACGTGCTCGAGCCCCGCCTTTCGGTCCAACGGACGGGGCAGGGTGTCGAGGTCGACCACGATGCGCGCCAGGGCGAGGGCCTCGCGCTCGTCGCCGGGTACGTGCGCGTCGAGCGCGGCTCGGACACTGGCCACGACCGCCTCCGACCAGTTGCCTCGTCCGACCGGCCGCGGGGCCCCTTGCGACACAGGCCATGGCTAGCACAGAGACGCCAGCGGTGAGAGGGAGCCGGACCCGCCTCCGACGCCACCGTCAGCATGGTTCGCGAAAGTCGGTCGCTGTCGTGACCGAGGCGACCGACCTGGCCGGTGCGGTGGTGGCGGCGCGCGCCCGGCTGATCGACTTCATCGGTCGCTGTTCCGAGGAGCAATGGGTGTCTTGTCCTCTCGGGGCCGACGACCCGCGCCCGGTGGGGGTGATCATCGACCACGTCGCCGACGCCTATGAGTACCTCGGCTCCTTCGTCACCAAGATCACTCGCGGCGAGGCCGTCGAGGTGTCGTCTGACATCGTCGACGAGCTCAACGCCCGACACTCGGTGGCGTCGGCCCCCACCCGGCAATCGGCCCTCGCCCACCTGGAGCGCAGCGGTGATGCCTTCGTGGCGCTGATCGAACCCCTGGGCGCGCCCCAGCTGTCGAGCGGGGCCGGTCGCGTCACCATCACCAGGTTCGCCGAGATCGCGGCGCTCCACGCCGACACCCATCGCGTCGAGCTCGAGACTGCCCTCGGGCTCGCGACCTGACGAACCGGTTCCGCGCTCTAGGCCTGAGCGGGAAGACGCCGGCTCACGCGCTTGGCGGCCAGGACCACGAGGTAGACCCCGGCCGCCACGGCGATGACACAGAAGCTGGGCGGGAGGTGCGGGAACGCGTAACTCATCGTGAGCCCCACCCACATGTCGCCGATGGCCACGGCACATGACAGCGCCAGGGCCCGATAGGGGCGGGCGGTGAGTTGCTGCGCCGTCCCTGCCGGCGCAGCCAGCAGCCCGAGGAGCAACAACGCCCCGACGGCCTGGGTCGCCTCGGCGGCACAGGCGCCGACCAGGGCAAGGAACCCGAGGCCGAGCGCCACGACCGGAACGCGACGGGCCGAGGCAACGGCGGGATCGAGACTCGCGAACAACAAGGGACGAGCGATGACCACCACGGCGACGGCCACCACCATCGCGATGGCGGTGGCGACGAGGGCCTGATCGTGGGAGAGACCGAACAAAGAGCCGAACAGGACGCTCACGCCCGCCGTGGCGTCGGTGGAGCTCTTCGAGGCCGTGTAGATGGTGAGAAACAACACACCGAG
>ODAK010003219.1_pt1 | contig 17029 bp, 14 predicted proteins | sample 1539591 | NCBI WGS metagenome assembly ODAK01 (sample SAMEA3539303, study PRJEB22396) | soil metagenome | biome: tundra; feature: field; material: soil | place: USA | collected 2010-05 | depth 0.15 m
GCGCAAGGGGCATCTCACGGCGCGCGCTGCGGGCGCTATTGCCCGGGCCGCCGGGGTCAAGTCTGCCGTGCCGTTTCACTTCTCGCCGCGCTACCTCGCGCAGGAAGCGGAGCTGCGTGGAGAGTTCGCCGACGCCTGGCTGCAACCACAAAACGGCGCCGGCGGTTAGGTGCTTCGACGGTCACCGGCCGAACTTGCGGCCGTTCTCGAGACACTTGAGTACGTGCGTCATGAGACCCGCGAGGGTTAGGCGTGCTGGACTGCAGGCCCTGTATGATTACAATCCACTCATTGATATCAAAGAACGCTATGGCCAGCATTACAATCCGCAATCCCGATGATGAACTCAAGGCCCGCCTCCGGGTCCGCGCGGCACGTCGGAAGCGCGCCATGGAGGAAGAGGCCTGCCATAACACGCCGTGAACCAGGCGATCTATACGAGGACCCCATGACCGACCCGATACTGCTGACGCCTGGTCCTCTTACGACCTCGACGGACACCAAGTCCGCGATGCTCTCCGACTGGGGATCGTGGGACGGCGCTTTCAACGAGCTCACCGCATCGGTATGCCGTGATCTCGTTGCTCTCGTCAACGCACAAGACGACCACGTCTGTGTCCCGCTGCAGGGCAGCGGGACGTTCAGCGTCGAAGCGGCGCTTGGCACTCTCATTCCAAAGGGCGGCAAGGTGCTCGTGCCGGACAATGGCAGCTACTGCAAGCGCATCGTGAGAATCCTGGGCTATCTGGGTCGCGAGGCCGTCATCCTACCGCATAGCGAACAAGAGCCCGCTGACCCTGCGCGGATCGACGCGGCGTTGACTGCCGATCCGGCGATCACGCACGTCGCGCAGGTGCACTGTGAGACCGGCACAGGGATCCTGAATCCGCTGGCTGAAATCGCGAGGACCGTGGCAAATCACGGTCGCGGACTGATCGTCGATGCGATGAGTTCCTACGGGTCCATCCCCATCGACGCTCGGATTATCCGCTTCGACGCTTTGATTGCGGCGTCTGGGAAATGTCTTGAGGGCGTGCCTGGCATGGGCTTCGTCATCGCCCGGCGGACGACGCTGGAGCGCTCCGGCGGCAACAGTTGTTCGCTCGCCATGGACCTGCTCGACCAGTGGCAGTACATGCAGAAGACAGGTCAGTGGCGGTTTACGCCGCCAACACACGTCGTCGCCGCTCTACGTTCCGCCCTCAACCAATACCAGGTGCAGGGTGGACTGCCGGCGCGGCTGGCACGTTACACCGAGAATTGCGCCGCGCTGGTATCCGGCATGCGGGCCTTGGGCTTCAAGACATTCTTGCCGGACGCCGTGCAGGCACCGATCATCGTCACGTTCCACTCGCCACCCGATCCAGCGTATGACTTCATCGAGTTCTATCGTCGGGTGCGCGACCACGGATTCATCCTGTATCCGGGCAAGCTGACGGCCGTCGACACTTTCCGGGTCGGCTGCATCGGCGCGATCGGTGCCGAGACCTTGAGGCAGGCGGTGGCCGCCATCGCCGAGGCGCTGCGCGAAATGGGAGTCCGTCGGTTCTCAGACGAGTGATGCGTACCCTACTCATCGAAGGCGACGGCATGATCGGAACATATTGGCTTGGAGCCTTGACGGCCACATCCGGCGGAGCACGCCGTCATGCAGGATCAGCTGGTGCCATAGAGCCGCCAGCGCGTGCAGACCGGCAAGCGCGAAAAGGGCATAGGCTAAGTACCCGTGAATGTCTTCTGTCGGTTCGAAGACTGCCCGATTTTTTTTGATCCCTAGATTGACCTCAAACAAGCCGAAATCAAAGATGCGGCCGTGATAAACGAACGTCACGAATCCTAGAATGGGCGTGATGAACAACAATGCGTAGAGCGCCAGGTGCACCGGGCCCGCAAAGCGGCGCGAGAGCGCTCCGATGTCGGCCGGTAGCGCCGGGGGCGCATGGCGGCTGCGGTACCAAAAGCGGGCGATGAGCACCAACCACAACAAGAGGCCGATCATCGCGTGGACATTGATCCAGGCTCTCTGGGTCTGCTTCGGCCACGAATCATGCAGGAGTCCTAACACGCCGACGACGACCACGAGGATGAACATCGCCCAGTGAAAGGCGATGGCAGCGGCGCGATATCGCTCGGCGGTTTGCAACTTAGCCAACCTTAGCAACGTTAACCCGACATGATTTCGATTCATAGCAATCACTCGGGCTTGACACAATCATACTTTGCAGTACAAAGTAAACGCAGTTACTGACCGGATGCAAGTATTTTTTTTGGCGATTGATCTCGATCTGGTCGGTCAAAGAATTCACCGTCCATTACGCTGTGAAAGGAGCGAAGTTGCTGAAGCTGGCCATCAGGCACGTTTTGTTGCCTGTTTGTTTTTTCGCCCTCACGGAGGCGCATGCCGCAGTGCCATTCGATCTGTCGGAATTTCGTGGCCAAGTGGTGTATCTGGACTTTTGGGCTTCGTGGTGTGGACCGTGCCGACAGGCATTTCCCTGGATGCAGACGCTGCAAGGCGCTTATTCGAGTCAGGGACTCAAGGTGGTGGCCATCAATGTCGACACGGAGCGCGCCGATGCCGAGAAATTCCTGCAATTGTTTCATCCAAGCTTTGACGTGCGCTTTGATCCCGCGGGCGATATGGCTGAGCACTTCAAGGTCAAAGGCATGCCGACGAGTGTGATCATCGATCGGCACGGTGCGGTGCGCTACACGCATATCGGGTTTCGGCCCGTGGATCGCGCGACCTATGAGGATCAACTGCGCCGGGTATTGACGGAAAAGTGAGCATTCCAGGGGAACTCCATGGTGTTACCAAAAATTAACCTGCTGATATTGATTGGCGTCGGGGCGCTCGCTAGTGGCTGCAGTTCAATCGGCGTCAAGCCCTGGCAACGGGATGTGCTGGCGCGAGAGGAGATGCAACTCGATGCCAATCCGCTCGATGCGGCGATTGATGACCATATGTATTTCAGCAAGGAGGCATCGTCCGGCGGCCGTTCATTTGCGGGCGGAGGATGCGGATGCAACTGAAGCCGAACGCACCTGCGCCCAAGGTCTCGAACGCCCGGCGCCGCCTGATGGCGGCGAGTTGTGCGTTGCTCGGCGCCACGTCCGCGCGCGGTCAGCAAACCCATGCGGCGCCCGCGGAGAGCGGACTGTTTGAGGATTGGTCTCTCGAGTCAGCGTTGGCCTATTACCACGAGGATGGGCGAATTCAGGCGATCGAGCCGGTGATCGACGTCTCTAAGGTCTTCGTCGACGGTCAGGAGCTGAACTTCAATGCCACGTTCGACAGCCTGTCGGGGGCGAGCCCCAATGGAGCGTTGACCAGCCGTAGCCCCCAGACGTTCGCGTCACCGTCAGGAAAGAGCTTGAGCGCAGCCGCGCACACCTACGTTACGGCCGCGGGTCAATTGCCGGTTGATCCGCATTATCACGATGACCGTCTGGCGGTAGGCGGAACGTGGAGCCTGCCATTAACGCGGATCGATCAAATAAGTGTGGGCGCCAAGCTGTCGGATGAGCATGATTTTTTCTCGGCCACGGTGAATGCTTCCATCGCCCACGACTTCAATGAAAAGAACACCACGGTATCGTTCGGAATCTATAACGAGTTCGACTCTGTCCGTCCGATCGGCGGTGCGCCGGTGGCGGGAAGCGACTACGCATTGTTCGACAAGACTTCAGGGGGCAAGACAAAGGATGGGCTCGGGGCGCTGCTCGGCCTCACGCAGGTGATGACTCGTAATTGGCTGTCCGAATTCAATTTGTCGGCGGATAGGTTCCATGGCTATCTCAACGACCCCTATAAGATCACTTCAATCATCGACAGCGCTGGAAATACCACCGGGTATGAGTATGAAAGCCGCCCGGAGCAGCGCACCCGGAAGAGTGCATATTGGGAGAACCGTGTCGCGTGGAGTCCGCAGGTGTCTACCGCCTTGTCCCTGCGATATATGCGGGATGACTGGGGCGTGCGCTCGGATACCGCCGAATTGCACCCACGCTGGTCGTTCTCTGACCGGAAGCGCTATGTTGAACCTACCATTCGGTGGTATCGGCAAACAGCCGCTGAGTTCTACACGCCTTGGATTTTGGACACCGCCAAGCCGACCGCCGGGTATGAGTCGGCGGATTCGCGGCTGGGCGATTTCCACGCCATGACTTACGGCGTGAAATTTGCGCAAAAATTTCCCAGCCAAGGCGATCATCCGGATTCCGAACTGAGCATACGCGTGGAGTATTATCAGCAGACCTTCGAGGCACGTGCGCCGGTGCCTATCGGCCTCCAAGGCCTCGATCTTTATCCAGGCCTCAAGGCGGTGCTGGTGCAGTTAGGATATCGGTATTGATCGTGATTCAGGGCGTGACGTGGTGCCTGCAACAGCTAGTTCGGCCGAACCGTTTAATGTCGAGCCCCGGGGCGGCGAACTCCTCGCGGTTTGCTTTACCGCGATGGCGTGTCCCTGTGAGGTGTTGCTGGCATCAACGGAGCAAGCGCTCGCGCTGGAGTGCGGGAGACTTGTCGCACAAGAAGCCTGGCGCGTGGAACGGAAATTCAGCCGCTACCGAACTGATAGCGTCACGGCATGGATCCACGAGCATCGCGGCACAGAAGTCGTTCTGGACGACGAGACCGCTGCGCTCGTGGACTTTGCAAAACAGTGCTTCGACTTGAGCGGTGGTCTGTTCGACATCACCTCCGGTGTTTTGCGGCGTGCCTGGAACTTTGACGGCTCTGATCGTGTGCCCAAACCCAGCGAGATCGACAGTTTGCTGCCCTTCGTTGGCTTCGAAAAACTCCGCTGGCAGCCGCCATACCTATTCTTGCCCACGGGAATGGAACTCGACTTTGGTGGAATCGGCAAGGAATACGCCGTCGACCGTGCGTACGACCTGCTAGCGGCGCGCAGATCCGCTCCCTTTTTGGTTAACTTCGGCGGGGATTTGCGGGCAAATCGATCACCGCCCGCCGGCCGTTGGCAGGTCGGTATCGAGCGACCCGACACCGATCGAAACGCAGCCATGATCTTGGACCTGGATCACGGTGCGCTGGCGACGAGCGGCGACTCGCGCCGTTATTTGTTGAAGGATGGCATACGGTATGGGCACATATTGAATCCCCGTACTGGATGGCCCGTTGCCGACTCGCCTCGCTCCGCGACCGTTGCCGCGAGCAGCTGTACTGAAGCAGGATTGCTGTCCACATTGGCACTGTTGCAGGGACCTCGGGCGGCAGAGTACTTGAACGAACAGGGCGTGCGCTACTGGTTGACCTAACGAATATGGTGCACCGCGCTGCTGCCCGGCTCGCACTGCCGGTGGCGCTAGGCACCGCGGTGACGACGCCGACCGACGCGCAAACTGATGAGATCCAGGTCTATAACGACGAAATTACCGCCCCGGGGGCATGCTCATTCTCACGTTAGGCGTTACGGAGGGGCACGCGGAACCGCTTGTTTTCCAAACCCAAGGGAAATGTATGGCCGATGATTCATCGATAACGCATATCACTGATACCGCCTTTTGGACGGCAACTTTCAGAGCCAGGGAAGCGCAGCGAGCGGACGCAGCTTTTCATGACGCGTTGGCTGGAATCTTGTCAGGTGAACGTGGTCGCAAGATCACGCGCTCGATGCCGCGCGCTGGCCTGGTGGGATGGGGGATAGTCGTCCGAACGTCTGCCATTGATCAGCTGATTCATGAAGCTCTCGACTCGGGCGTCGATGCGGTGCTCAATCTAGGCGCTGGGTTGGATACCCGGCCTTACCGAATGAAGCTGCCAGGGCAACTTCGCTGGATCGAGATCGATTTTCCGAATATCGTCGAATTCAAAAACGCTTCGCTTGCTGAGCATGCACCCATATGTCATCTGGAGCGAATCGGAATGGATCTCTTGAACCGCTCGGCTCGCAGTGAACTTTTTGCTCGATGCGGTGCTTATTCAGAAAAGACACTCGTGATTACGGAGGGCGTGATCTCTTACTTGTCCAATGACGATGTCGCCACTCTCGCAAGGGAGATGTTTGAAAATCCGGCGATTCGCCTCTGGATTCAGGATTTCGATAACGCAGGCAACCGTCAATTGCCACGGGGCTGGGAGGAGAAACTCAGGGCAGCTCCATTTGTATTCGAAGTGAAAGACTGGTTCGAGTTCTTCGAGCAATCGGGGTGGCGAGCCTTGAAGACGATAACAAGCGCGGAGGAGGCGAAGAAAATCAGCAGGCCCTATCCGTGGGATTTCCCGTACGGTCTCCTACTACGTGCACTGCCGAGCGCGATGAGAGAAAAAATATTGAGCCTGAGCGGCGCCGTGCTAATGGAAAGGATGTAATCGCCCGATCTGGATACCCTGACGAATGCTGGCCCTTCGCGCTACTTAGTATCGACGCACTTTGAACAATATTTAGCGATGAGAGAATCGTGACCGACCCCAAGACAGACTCGCAATCGGATGTGTGGTCCGAATGGCTCTTACATCATCGCCATGGCGACGATTGCACGTACGGTGCAGTCGTTCGCGACGTCGTCGCCGGCTACGCGGACCGCGTTCTGGACGCCGCGCAACTCTCGCCGGGAATGACTCTGGCGGATATCGGTGCAGGCGAAGGGCTTATCGCATTTCGTGCCATCGATCGCATCGGTCCGTCGCTAAGTGTCATTCTCACTGATATCTCGGCGCCAATGCTTCGGCACACCGAAGCGCTCGCGGTGCAACGCGAGGTGCGCAATCAGTGCACCTTTTTGGAATGCTCCGCCGAAAAGCTTGGCGAGATCGCAGATTCCTCGGTCGACGTAGTTACAACGCGCGCGGTGCTCGCTTACGTAGTCGACAAGAAAGCTGCCGTGCGCGAATTTTATCGAGTTCTCAAACCAGGCGGTCGTATTTCATTGGCGGAACCAATTTTTCAAGACGAGGCTTTTTATGTCAGAGCCTTGAAGGCGCGTATCGATGCTCCCGTGCCCGGGCGCGACGATCGCTTCCTGCGTCTTCTGCATCGTTGGAGGGCCACACAATTTCCGGATACCGCGGATGAGTTCGCGAAGAGTCCGATCGTCAACTATTCGGAGCGTGATTTAATCAATTTCGTAAGAGCTTCTGGCTTTACCGAGATCCATTTACAACTTCATATCGATGTGATGCCTTCCCCTGTTACGTCGTGGGAGGTATTTCTCCACAGCTCGCCGCATCCATGGGCACCGCCGCTCAGCGTCATCCTCGCGGAGCGCTTCACTGCGCACGAGCGGCAGTATTTCGAAACGATTGTTCGACCGATTGTCGAATCTGGCAAGAACATCAGCACGGATCGCGTCGCGTATTTGAACGCAATAAAACCATTGGCTTGAAGTGGGAACGAGCTGCCAACTTGGCTGCATGTTTCATTGCGGTCCTGGGGTCGATCGAGATCCCGTACCGCATGACAGCGGGCGACGGCGAGCTTCTCGCATTGCTCATGACTTACGGCCATCAGGCTGGCTATGCTGCATTGCAGCGAATCGCCGCGGTCGTGGACGGCTTCGCGAAGCGGGCACTTGACCTCGCGGCGCGTTATGGCGGGGAGAAGCGTCGCTTTCCGTGTTTGTTGCATCTCGCAATGGTGTCATCATTCGCAGATGAATCCATTTCCCAAGACGGGCTCCATCAAGGGCCTCCTCATTGCCAATCGCGGCGAAATCGCCATTCGAGTGATGCGTGCCGCCGCCGAACTTGGACTTCGGACCGTTGCCATTCATTCGCGCGAAGATCGTTTCTCGCTGCATCGTACGAAAGCGGATGAGAGCTACCTGGTCGGCGATGGCAAGGGCCCGATTGATGCCTATCTGGACATCGCGGACATCGTGCGCATCGCCACTGAGGCGCGCGTCGACGCGATTCATCCAGGCTATGGTTTCTTGTCGGAGAGTCCGGAGTTCGCCGAGGCGTGCGCGGCGGCCGGGATCATCTTCGTCGGCCCTTTGCCCGATACCATGCGCCGGCTCGGCAACAAGGTCGAAGCGCGGAACCTCGCGGCCAGTGCGGGTGTTCCGGTGATGCCGGCCACGCCACCCCTGCCTGCCGATGAAGTCCAGGTGATGGCCATGGCGCATGCGGTAGGCTTTCCGGTCATGCTGAAGGCGAGTTGGGGCGGAGGCGGCCGCGGCATGCGTATCGTCGAGGATGACCATGAACTCATCGAGACCGTGGCTGCGGCCCGGCGTGAGGCCAAGGCCGCGTTCGGCAAGGACGAGGTGTATCTCGAGAAGCTGATCCGGCGCGCGCGGCACGTGGAAGTGCAGATTTTGGGCGATTCGCACGGCAATCTGGTGCATTTGTACGAACGCGATTGCACCGTGCAGCGGCGCAATCAAAAGGTCGTTGAACGTGCGCCGGCCTCGTTTCTCACCGATGCGCAGCGGCACGATCTGTGTGAGTCGGCGCTGAAGATCGGTCGAGCGGTAAGCTATCGCGCAGCGGGCACCGTGGAATTTCTGCAGGATGCGGATACGGGTAAATTCTATTTCATCGAGGTCAACCCGCGTATTCAAGTCGAGCACACGGTGACGGAATGCGTGACCGGCGTGGATCTGGTCAAGGCCCAGATCCGGATTGCTGCGGGCGCGCGGATCGGCACCCCGGAGAGCGGCGTGCCGCTGCAGGAAGACATTCGAGTGAGTGCCCACGCCCTGCAGTGCCGGGTCACCACCGAGGACCCGGAAAACAATTTTGTGCCAGACTACGGGCGGGTCACCGCCTACCGAAGTCCCGCCGGTTTCGGCATCCGGCTCGACGCGGGTACCGCCTATGCCGGCGCCATCATCACGCGCTTCTACGATTCCTTATTGGTCAAGGTGACGGCATGGTCTCCCACACCGGAAGAAACCATCGCCCGCATGCACCGCGCCTTGTGGGAGTTTCGGATCCGGGGTGTGGTGACCAATCTACGATTTCTTGATCAACTCATCATGCATCCGCGGTTCGCGTCCGCGAATTACACCACCAAGTTCATCGACGAAACGCCCGAGTTGTTTCGCATCCCGCGCAAGCGCGATCGTGCCACGCGACTCTTGAGCTTCATCGGCGACGTGATCGTCAACGGCAACCCCGAGGTGAAGGGCCGGGCGGCGCCCAAAGCGCCTGTATTCCCACGGCCGCCGCGCATGGCGCTGCCCGTCGCCCCGCAGCCCGGCACGAAGCAGAAACTCGACGCGCTCGGCCCGGACAAGTTTGCGTCGTGGATGCTTGACGAAAAGCGCGTGTTGATCACGGACACGAGCATGCGCGATGCACATCAATCATTGTTGGCAACGCGCTTTCGAACCCACGACCTGGCGCTGATCGCACCGTATTATGCCGCGCTACTTCCGCAGTTGTTCTCGGTGGAATGTTGGGGCGGTGCAACCTTCGATGTCGCCATGCGATTTCTGAAGGAAGACCCCTGGGCACGCCTTGCTGAGTTCCGCGAGTTCATGCCCAATCTGTTGTTGCAGATGTTGCTGCGCTCGGCGAATGCAGTCGGATATACCAATTACCCGGACAATGTCGTGCGGTATTTCGTCGCGTGCGCCAGCGACGCCGGCATCGACATATTCCGTGTGTTCGATTGCCTCAACTGGGCGCAAAACATGAAAGTCGCGATCGAGGCCGTCAGAGCGGCGGGTCGCCTGTGCGAAGCGGCCATTTGTTACACCGGCAATCTCACGAATCCGCGTGAGACAAAATACGATTTGAAGTATTACGTGACGCTCGCGAAGGAATTGCAGGCGATGGGCGCGCACGTGCTCGCCATCAAAGACATGGCGGGACTCTGCCAGCCCCGTGCGGCCGCTGCGCTGGTGAAGGCGTTGAAGGAGGAGGTCGGGATGCCGATCCACTTTCATACGCACGACACCAGTGGGATCGCGGCGGCCAGCGTCCTCGCGGCCATCGAAGCAGGGGCCGATGCGGTGGATGGCGCCATCGATGCTCTGTCGGGACTGACGTCACAACCGAATCTGGGGTCGATCGTCGAGGCCCTGCGCTTCGGTCCCCGCGATTCGCTCTTGGATCCGGAAAAACTGCGCTCGATCTCGGTGTATTGGGAACAAGTGCGGCGCGGGTGCGCGGCTTTCGAGAGCGACATCCGCGCCGGTGCATCCGAAGTGTATGTGCATGGCATGCCGGGCGGCCAGTACACGAATCTACGGGAACAGGCGCGTTCCCTCGGCATCGATGATCATCGCTGGCCGGAGGTGGCGAACGCGTACGCCGAGGTCAACGACCTGTTCGGCGACATCGTTAAAGTCACGCCGACGTCCAAAGTGGTCGGCGACATGGCCATCATGATGGTGACCAGCGGGCTGACGCGGCAGGCGGTATTGGATCCAGCCGTGGAAATCGCTTTTCCCGCATCGGTGGTGCAGTTCTTTCGCGGCGAGCTCGGTCAGCCTCTCGGGGGATTTCCTGCCGGCTTGCAAAACAAGATTCTCGGCGCCCAGAAGCCGCTTCGCAGTAGGCCGGGCGAATTGCTGCCGCCCGCGGACTTGAGCGCGGAGCGCGCGACGGCGGAGGCAAAGGTCGGCCGCGCCATCACCGCAGTCGAGCTTGCGTCCTACCTCATGTATCCGAAGGTTTTCACGGATTACGCGGCCGGCCGCACTGCGTTCGGCGATGTGAGTACGCTGCCCACCGCCGTGTTCTTTTACGGGATGCAGCCGGGCCAAGAGATCAACATCGATCTTGAGCGCGGCAAGACATTGATCGTCAAATATGTCACGACCAGCGAGGCGCACGAGGATGGCACGCGCACCGTGTTTTTTGAATTGAATGGGCAACCGCGCCCGATTCGTGTGGTTGACGGCAGTCAAGTTGCGAAGCGGCCGCCGCGGCGAAAGGCGGACGTCGGAAATCCGAACCACGTGGGGGCACCCATGCCCGGCACCATCGCGACGGTGCCGGTGCACGTGGGCCAAAAACTCACTCGCGGCGGCGTGCTGCTGACGCTCGAGGCCATGAAAATGGAGACGACGGTCCGTGCCGAGCGCGATGGAGTCGTCAAAGAGGTGCTGGCGAAACCCGGATTGCAGGTCGACGCCAAGGATTTGTTGGTCGTTTTCGAGTGAACGAACCGTCGTGCGGCCGCCGGATGAGGTAATTTCGTACGCTTGACAGCGGCTACGGCGGAGACCGTGTGCTGTCGCCGCCTTAGTTGAACCGCACGAATTCGAAATCGGCGGGCTGCTTGTTGATGGCGAGCGTCGGCGGCGATATCCAATTGGCGTACGCGCCGGGAGTGGCTACTCGGCCCATTAGAGAAGTGACGAACGCCCGATCCTCATCGGTTGCGAGCCATTCGCGCTGCTTCGCGGTCCACTCCGCGTCGCTGACGATGCGGCCGTCGGGGGATAACTTGAGCCCCGCGAGCGGCCCGATCTTCCGATTGAACGCCTTGTGCGGGACGGTCAATTCGAAGGGCATTCCGGCCTTGCGGATGATGCGGTTCCAGCGGCCGACGCCGGCGACGGTATCCTTGATGTAATCGTCGCGAAGCTTTTCATTGAGCGCGTTGAGCGCCGGCGCCTCACCCGCCACGAGGCGTCGGTCAATGACCTGCAACACCGGATACTTCGCGTCCCGCAGAAGGTGGTCATCGCCGTATTTCGTCTCCTCGTATCGTCCCTTGAGGCCACTCGAATAAAACGTTGCGGCATTCGACGAGACGTCGGCGCCGAATAGGTCAATGGTCACGCTGAAATGAAAATTGAGATAGCGCTGAATGGTCGGCAGGTCGATGACGCCCAGTGCGCGGAGTCGCTCGGGGTCATCGGTCTTGTGCTCGGCCATGACTTCGCACGTGCGCTGGATGACGCGGCCGACGCCGGACTCGCCGACGTACATGTGATGCGCTTCCTCCATCAACATGAAGCGCGTGGTCCGTGCCAAGGGATCGAAGCCGGACTCGGCCAATGCCAGCAGCTGGAACTTTCCATCGCGGTCCGTGAAATAGGTGAACATGAAGAATGCCAGCCAGTCCGGCGTCCTTTCGTTGAAGGCACCCAAAATCCGTGGATTATCGCGATCTCCCGAGCGGCGCTGCAGGAGGGCCTCGGCCTCTTCGCGGCCGTCGCGGCCGAAATACCGATGCAGTAAATACACCATGGCCCAGAGGTGGCGGCCCTCTTCGACGTTGACCTGAAACAGATTGCGTAAGTCATACAGCGATGGACAGGTGAGTCCGAGATGCCGTTGCTGTTCGACCGACGCGGGCTCCGTGTCGCCTTGTGTGACAATGATCCGCCGCAAATTGGCGCGGTGCTCGCCCGGAACGTCTTGCCACGCAGGCTCACCCTTATGATCGCCAAAATTCACTTGGCGTTCGCCATCCGAGGGAGAGAGGAAAATCCCCCAGCGATACTCGGGCATTTTCACGTAGTCGAAATGCGCCCAACCGCTCGGATGCACACTGACGGCGGTGCGCAGGTACACATCGGTGGTGTGCGACCCCTCCGGGCCCATGTCCGCCCACCACTTGAGAAACTCGGGCTGCCAATGCTCGAGGGCCCGTTGCAGCACCTTGTCGCTGCCGAGATCGACGTTGTTAGGAATCTTGTCCGCATACGTAATGGTCATAAGGGGGCCTGTTTAAATGCGATCCCGGTCGAATTTCGCCTTGCGGCCGGTGCCGAATACCGTCAGAGCGCCTGCGTCACCTACGGCGTTCGGCCGTATGAAAATCCAGTTCTGCCAAGCCGACAAACGGCCGAACACTCGCGTTTCCAAGGTCTCGCCCGGACCGAAACGTAAGTTGGCTTCCATGCCGGTCAAGGCATCGGGCGACAGCGCGCTCCGCTCTTCTAGCGCAATGCGAATCTCGTCGTCCCAGTCGAGCGCGTCGGGTCCGGAGGTGACGAGTCCGAGGGATTGCGCCGACGGACACTCGAGTCGAGCGCCCACGGCGGCCCGCGCCTTGCCAATGAGTTCCGCATCGCCATAGAAGCGTGCCTCGATTCGCGATCGTCCATGCACGGCCGGGAACAGACCGAAATTCGCCTCGGAGAGAATCAGCACGGGGCCGCCCGCGGCAGCTTCCTGATTCAGCATATAAGTGCGATCCGACGCCAGAGCGAGTTCAAGAAGCGATCCGGCGAAACAGCTGTCGGCGTCGATCAAGGCGAATAACGAGCGCGACGAGACGTCGAGCCGCGCGAGTGTGCGCCGCAACTGCCCAATGACTTCGCGAACGAACCAGTGTTGGCGATGCTCGAGAAGAAGGGCATCTGTCGCGAGCACTGCGGCCGCCGCGCCCCGTGTCTTCAACACCCAAATGCCGTAGTCGAGATAATTGCTGCGCAGGTTCAAGATGGCATCGTCAAGTTCTCGCGCCATCTGCAGCGGCCACCATTGCGCTCCCGCGACGAGCGCCGCATCGACAGAAGGCGGCGGGGCTGCGTCGGGCGCGGCGATCGTCAATTCGACGCGCTGCGTTGACCCGTCCAGGCGCACGTCGACGAAGCGATAATGGAAGCCATGCGGCTCGGTGATCCGATCAAGGGGCGGCAGCGGAACTCCGGCAGCCGCCCTGGGGCGCTCGCTCGTGGCGGCGAGCGCCTGCGCGCGCTGCTGAATGTAATCTTGGAATTTCTGCGGCTTGATGATCGCATCGACCAGCGCCCAATCGCGCGCACGTTGACCGCGTACGCCTTCGACCGTCGTGCAGAATAAATCGGCGAGGTCACGCCGCACATGCCGCTTGTCCGTCAAGCGAGTCAATCCTCCCGTGCCCGGCAACACGCCGAGCAAAGGCACCTCGGGTAGGCTTACCGCTGATGACCGGTCGTCGACCAGCACGATTTCGTCACACGCGAGCGCCAGCTCGTAGCCGCCCCCGGCAGTCGTGCCGTTGCATGCCGCGATGAATTTGATGCCGGAGTGGGCGCTCGAGTCTTCCATTCCAATGCGCGTCTCATTAGTGAACTTGCAGAAATTCACCTTCCAGGCGTGACTGGAGAGGCCGACCATAAAGATATTTGCGCCGGAGCAAAATATCCGTTCCTTACCGCTGGTAAGAATCACCGCGCCGACCTCGGGATGTTCGAAGCGGATTCGCTGCAATGCATCGTACAATTCGATGTCGACGCCCAGATCATAGGAGTTGAGCTTTAAGCGGTAGCCTGGACGAATGCCGGCCTCTTCGTTGACATCCATGGTCAGCGTCGCGACGGCTCCCGCGACGGTCAGGCGCCAATGCTGGTAACGGGACGGATGCGTCTCGAAGCTCACCGGCAGGGTGCCCGGTTCGGAAATCGTTGCGGGTTCCGCCATGTTGTCCCCGATAGAGTGCAATATAATGCATTCTTGATCGAGATCTAGTTGAACGTCAAGTGAAGAGTGTCCTAAAACCTAAACTGTTTTTCCAATGAGAGCGCGATGCATTATAGTGCGCATCAGGCCCGACGCGGACGCTCACGAGGATACCGACATGAGGCCGACGGAATTTGCGGCGGGGGGCACCGCCTGAGTGCTGTACTTGATGCCGCAGGGAGCCAACGAGTTCACCGGATGGTAAGGGTTCATCAACGCATGGATCTCTGTGAGATAGACACCACGTCCAGCCCGCCGGGATTGCGTATTCCGGATCGCTTCAATGCGGCTCACGATCTGTTGGAGCGCAACCTTCGAGCAGGCCGCGCGGACAAGATCGCGTACATCGATGACGTCGGTTCCTACACCTACGGAGATCTCGAAGCGCGTGTCAATCGCTTCGCCAATTCCCTCCATGACTTTGGCATGCACATGGAGCAGCGAGTCTTACTCTGCCTTCAAGATGGCATCGACTTTCCAATCGCCTTCTTGGGCGCGATCAAGGCAGGAATCGTGCCGATCCCGGTCAATACCATGCTCTCGCCGGCCGACTACGCCTACATGCTTCACGATAGCCGTGCGGCGATGCTGGTAGTGTCAGAGCCGCTGCTGCCGCAGTTCCAACCCAAACTGGGTCAATCTCCTTTTCTAAAGCACATCGTGGTATCCGGAACCACGGCACCGCCGCCCGGCATGCATGCATTCAGCGAGGTTCTCGGCGCTGCGACGGATTCATTCGAGCCCGCTCCCACATCGCGCGATGAGCCGTGTTTCTGGCTGTACTCGTCCGGATCGACCGGGGCGCCCAAGGGAGCGGTGCACATACATTCGAGTCTTATCGAGACGGCCGCGCTGTACGCACATGGCACGTTGGGATTGACGGAAAGCGATGTCATGCTATCGTCGGCGAAGCTATTTTTTGCCTACGGCCTCGGCAATTCGCTGACCTTTCCACTGGCCGTGGGTGGCACGGCCGTGTTGATGGCCGAGCGCACCACACCGGCGTCGATTATCGCGCGGCTGCGACTGCATCGTCCCACGGTCTTCTCGGGCGTACCGACGTTGTACGCCTCGCTGCTGGCGAGCGACCAACTGCCGAGAGCGCAGGAGTTATCGCTCCGCTTGTGCAATTCAGCGGGCGAAGCGTTGCCCGAGGACATCGCGCGACGCTGGCGCGAACGTGCCGGGGTGGACATCGTGGATGGAATCGGCTCGACCGAGATGCTGCACATTTTCATATCGAATCGACCCGATCGAATTCGTTACGGCACCTTGGGGCTGCCGGTGCCTGGCTTCGAGGCAAAGATCGTCGATGACGATGGGAATCTCGTCGCCGCCGGTGAGATCGGCCATCTGCTGGTGCGCGGTTCGACCAGCGCCAAATTCTACTGGAACCAGCACGCGCGCAGTCGCGCGACCTTCGAGGGTCATTGGACCCGGACCGGAGATCGGTTCCGTGTCGACGAGAATGGCGACTATGTGTACGCCGGCCGGGCCGATGACATGCTCAAGGTGGGCGGCATCTATGTCTCACCCATCGAAGTCGAATTCGCCCTCATTGCGCATCCGGCCGTGCACGAGGCGGCGGTGGTCGGCAAGGAGGACTCGGACCAGCTCGTCAAGCCGATTGCCTACGTGGTGCTCGCCAAGGGCTTCATCGCGTCAGACGAGCTGAGCAGCGAACTGAAGTCGTTCGTCAAGTCGCGGCTTGCCCCGTATAAATATCCTCGCTGGATCGAATTCGTCGCCGATCTGCCCAAGACCGCTACGGGCAAGATTCAACGGTTCAAGTTGCGCGCCGCATGCAAACCGATCAGCTGAACTTCGACGGTCGTCGAATCGAATATCGCTTCGTGCAGCCCGCCGGCGCCAATGGCGTCGATCTCGTCATGCTGCACGACGGACTGGGTTCGGTCTCGATGTGGCGGGAGTTCCCGGAGCAACTGGCGCGGGCGACCGGATGCCGCACGCTGGTATATTCACGGCACGGCTACGGCAGTTCTTCGCCGCTCGACGCGCCGCGCAGCGTGGACTACATGCATGAAGAAGCCCGCGTTCAGCTACCGGGAATTCTCGAGCGGCTGGGAATCCGCCGGCCGGTGCTGTTCGGCCACAGCGACGGAGCCTCCATCGCGCTGATCCAGGCCGCGAGTCCTGAAAGCGAGGTTGCGGGCATCATAGCGCTTGCGCCCCATATCAAAGTCGAAGATCTCACCGTGCGCAGCATCGCCACGGCTAAGACCGCGTACCTGGAGACTGATCTGCGCGCCCGACTGAGCCGTCATCATGCGGACGTCGATTCGACCTTCTGGGGATGGAACCGGATTTGGCTCGACCCGGCATTCCGCAGCTGGAACATCGAGGCGCTCCTCCCGTCGATCCGCTGTCCTATCCTCGCGATCCAAGGGGAGGACGATGAATATGGAACGATGGAGCAAATCGCGAGCATCGCCCGCGCTGCTCCCGACTCGAGACGGCTTGCCGTGCCGGCCTGTCGCCATTCGCCGCATCGCGACCAACCGCAGGCCGTACTCGCTGCCGCTCAGGAGTTCGTCGCTGACATGGCTATCGGTGCCGCGCTCCTTACCCAGTAACCACCGACAATCAAGCCCGAGCACCACCACAATTCCTGTCCGACACATGCCAAGATCAACCCAGCCGCGTCGCGCCGCCGGCAATCGCGCTTCTACCGGCCGTGCCTGCGCCGGC
>ODAK010003220.1_pt1 | contig 17020 bp, 18 predicted proteins | sample 1539591 | NCBI WGS metagenome assembly ODAK01 (sample SAMEA3539303, study PRJEB22396) | soil metagenome | biome: tundra; feature: field; material: soil | place: USA | collected 2010-05 | depth 0.15 m
CCGTAAAACCCTTTCCCCACCATTCATCGTTCTCAGGAATCGGGTGGAATTGGGGAAGGTGGAACGCGATGGCTCGAATCATCGGTTTGGCGGAGTAACTGTCTCCATCCCTGTCTGGGTCGTCAGAATGACGCCTCGTGTCCGAAGCTCGGTCATTCATATCATTTCGGCCTTTAGGACGTGCTGACACCCGAACAGCATAGGCCAGTGCCTGCATCCGAATCGTAGGAGACGCATCCTGTAACCCGAGGGCAACCACCGCCAAGGTCGGCAATACAGGTTGTCCGGAAGAGTCATACCGGCAATCGCCCGCGAGCTGGTACCTTGAAGCCTCAGGAAGCCATCAATGCTTTCAGGGTGTCTAGCGTGAACCATCTAAGGTGGATCCATTGTACCAGTTGGAAACCCAACGTCGCACACTAGTCCGTTCGGGTGACCTGGTTTGTGGAAGACCGGTGGTGTGTCTCGACAAGAACCCGGGTGGTGCTGCATCAGAAAGTCCGGCCTCCGGTAGCGATGCAGCCGGGACGGGTGGCCAGTCGGGATGCTGAATATCTGCGGAACGTCGAATGTGTTTTGCGCGTCCAACCCAACCCAAGTCGGGACGGCAAATTCACCCATGAGACGAACGACCGCGTCTCGTCCGAGTTCGCCGATCACCTCCTGGAGGTAACGGCGGCTACCCCGAGGCCGATACCATCCATCTGCTGATGGACAATCTGAGTTCGCATACCCGCAAGGCGGTCGTCGAAAAACCTTGGGGCAGAGGCAGGGCGATTATACGGCCCAGAACAGGCGACTCTTTGGCAATGCTGCAATTGTCTCAAAGTCGTCCACCAGGGTAGCAGGTCAGTGGTCGAGATTAATCGCCGACAGTAAACCTTCGCGGAACGCAGACGGAGAGTAATGTCTCTCATAAACTCCCCGGCTGCGTTTTGCCAGCGCGCTCTTCTCCGTCTCCAGACGATGAATCGCCGCTGGAATCTGCCCTAGAGCCGAGACAAGAACAGATGTACCAAATGTCATATCGGAACACAGTAAAGGAGGTGTGCTGGCAGGGCACACATATAGGATCGGGAGGCCAACGCTCAGGGCCTCGACCGTGGCCTTGCCGCTGCCAACGGGATGCGACGTAAGGTAAAAGTCAGGTGATAATTCGACTAATTTCGTCGCTAGGGATAATGTGTTGGGCAGGAAAAGCACTCGGCTCGCATCCTGCCCACTTGCCACAATGTCAGCGCAGATTTGATCCTTTTGCGACGCGGGCATGTCACCGATATGAAGGACTCGAGCCACCCCACTGGAGAACAGCGCTGCAAGCAACTGGGCATAGCTGAACTCGCCCCGTCCAGCGTACTTGTGCGGAGAACCACACGTAACACCAAAAATGGGGCGACGCTCACGCACATGAACCGTGCCAATGTCCCGGACGGTAAGATTCAAAAGCGATGCCCCCAAACCGCGACGGGACTCACAAAACCGGTGACAGCCCGGGGTCAGGTCCACGTGCGTATAGTCTGTGCGCGTGGCACCCAAGGCAGGAAAGTGGTCGCATTGGTGGAAGAAAACGACCCTTCGCACCGTGCGGCTGGGAACCCCCACGAAAGCAATGCTGTCACCGTAGTGCGCGAAGAGCATTATGGCTTGAGGACTAAGCCGGGCGATCGTGGACGACAATTCACGTGTTTTCCCCAACCAGCCGGGAGCCGTCAGGAGTCGAACGTGCAAGCGCAGCGCCTCGAAACGACTCCTCAGCGGAGCTAAATCATTCGGAGCTAGGTTGCCCATATCGGTGATGACCAAAACGTGACGATATTCTGGCAAAGCCGCGGCTATATCCTCGATAACTCGCGTATGCCCGCCTGTCGGATGAACAACGCTGGCGACGTGAACCAAAAGTTTGGGATCCGTGGCCTCGCAATGGGGCGGAGCAATCATAAGGCTCGCTTTTCGAGCCAATTCATCCAACTCCGGGATGAAGAGGGCTCGTCCCCATAAGGGCTCGCACAATAATTGCCGCGTGAGTTCATTGAGGCGTTTTAAGAACACTTCGATGTTGCCGCGGTCGAGGAGAGTCGCAACATAGGCCACGTTTTCTGCAATGCCAAGAACAGCTGCCTCCTTAGTGCCCCTTGGTCGAAAATTCCTATAGCGACGCTTATAGAGTTCAGTGCCTATGTAAAACCTAAGCCGGAGAAGAGACTTCTTCAGGATTTCAAGGGGTCTGTCGCGCTGTTTCTGAGTTGGTATGTTGGTTAGCAAAGTTGACGCACCGCCTTAATCGCGAAATCCCGGTCCTGCGCCGCAAGGTGAAGACCCATAGGTAGGCTCAACTCAGTCGCCCCGTTTCCAGCCTGCCTCTACATATGCCCCGGACAAGTGGGGCGGTACAGGGTAATGAATCAGTGTGCTAATCCCAAGCTCGGCCATAGAATTTTGAAAATCATCACGACACATATGGCGCACCGCAAAAATATGCCAGACCGGCTCCCGCCCATTCTGGAACGAAAGGCAACTTCAATCCAGGCAGTCCCCGCAGCTCACTTAGGTAACGAGCCGCGACCGCACGGCGGCGTCCGTTCCATTCGTCAAGTTTCTTCAACTTCACCCTCAGAAGAGCTGCTTGCAATTCGTCGAGGCGCGAATTGTAGCCCTGTAGCTCATTATGCTAACATCGAATGGGACCTGTCCATAACTGTAGTCACCAGCACGTGCCTGTACTCGGGCAAAGACGCGACAATGTCTTCGATGACCCGTGTGTGTCCACCAGTTGGGTAAACCGTGGTGGCGACATGGACCAGAAGCTTGGAGTTCGTCGGCGGGTTGCTGACTGGCGCGACGACAAGGCTGGCTTTGCGAGCCAATTCATCGAGCTCTGGAATGAAGAGCGCTCGCCCCCTTAAAGGCTCGGATAACAATTTGACAGTCAGTTCGGAGAGACGAGTCAAAAACATCTCAACATTGCCCCGCTCAAGGAAAACGGCAATGGAAGCTACATAGTCGCCAATACCGAGAACGACTGCATTACTGCTGCTTGGGCGAAAATTCGCATAACGTATCTTGTAACATATCTCACCGATTTTTGTTAGTATTTTGTATTTCAGCCGAGAAAGTGGCTTCAATAAAACCTTCAGCTGGGTCTTTGCGGTTTTTTGGACCTCGAACATCATAACTTTCTACATCCATTAGTATTTTCCGGTGACATGATTATAGGAGGAAACAATCGCACCACCCAGAGAATTGGCATTGGGATCATCGTAATAATTTCCCTGTGTTAATGCCGGTTGACGCATCGCAACTTCCGGACCCTTGGGTTCAAGTGGAGCCAATGGAACGGGCGAGCTCAAATCCGCTTTGGCAATTTCTTCGGCTCTCGGAGAGTCGCCAGCTTCCAACCAGCCTTTGCATAAGCTCCGGGCAGGTGCGGAGGTATCGGATAATGAATTAGTGTGCCAACTCCAACCTTAGCCGAATCTCGGAGCTCATCACGACGCGACAACCTAGGATTTCAAGAGTCCCTGACCGACTGGAGCGGCAGGTGTCGCTTTCGAGCGATGCTCGTGGCATGGTCCAAGGATTTCGATGAGCATAGCCCTGCAACACCTCGAGGCTGTTGTCAGTGGAGCCATCATCTACGACGACGCTCTCGAAATCGCGGAAGTCTGGCCCAGTATTCTCTCAGGCAAGAAACGTGCGTGGTTGTAAGACGCGACACAGACGCTGACAATCGGCGAGGTGCTCATGATGCTTCTTGGCTCAACCTGGCCGTGCTTCAATGCTGCGCCAGTCCATTGGCTGGCCGTAGGCCTCCCTGTTCTGCAGCTTGCTTTCCGAAAGAGTTTACACAGGCCGACACGTGCGCTAGTTGCTCCCCACTGATCGTGGGAAACATAGGCAAGGACAACACTCGCTGGGCGATGCGCTCTGTGACGAACAAATCACAGTCGCGGTGGGGAAGGTCACGAAACGCGGTCTGCCGGTGGATGGGCACCGGGTAGTGCATCAGAGTCTCAATGGCATGCCCACGCAAATGTTGTTGAAGGCTATCGCGGTCATCGCTCTGTATGACGAACAGATGGTAGTTTGGAACACAACCTACATTCGTTTTTGGAGGAGAGAACCTTTTCTCCAATGCGGATAGGTAGCATTCCCCGGCATGTCGGCGGCTCTCATTCCAGGCGTCGAGATAACGTAACTTCGTGCGCAGGATCGCCGCCTGAAGCTCGTCAAGTCTGCTGTTGAACCCCATGGTGTCGTGATAGTACTTGCTGGACTGACCGTAATTGCGCAGCGCTCGCAGTTTCCTGTCGAGTTCTGGGTCGCTGGTCACGACCGCCCCCGCATCACCGCACGCCCCCAGGTTCTTTGCGGGATAGAAGCTGAAGCAACCTAGATGGCCCATGCTGCCCGCCTTCTTGCCTTTATAGAAAGCGCCGTGGGCCTGGGCGGCGTCCTCGACCACGCACAAATTGTGCTCCGCTGCGACCGCCAAGATGGGATCCATGTCTGCGCATTGTCCATAAAGATGCACTGGAAGGATGGCGCGGGTTTTCGGCGTAATAGCACGGGCAATTTGCGCCGGGTCGATCGTGTAACTCTCCGAGTCGATGTCTACAAATACGGGGGTCGCCCCTGTCCATACTACTGCGAGAGCGGTCGCAATAAAGCTGTGCGAAACCGTGATCACCTCGTGGCCCGGCCCAACTCCGCAGGCTCGCAGCGCAAGGTGCAACGCTTCTGTACCGGACCCCACACCCACGCAATGCTTGACTCCGCAATATTTTGCGAACTCGGCTTCAAACGCCTCCAGTTCCGCGCCCAGAATAAACCACGAACGCGTCATCACCCTCTGGATGGCCTCGTTCAGTTCTTGTGCCAGCAAATCGTGCTGCGCTTTGAGGTCGACAAACGGGACTGTGATTTTGTTCTGCATGGAAGACTTCAACGCACCATTTCCGCAACAGACTTTTTGTACTGAACGAAATTCGAATACTCGCGAATGTACTCGCTTTCCTGGTACGGTTGCGAGGCCAGCACCACGCAGATCGCACCGGAAGAAAAGTTCTCCAGCTCCCTCCATATTAAGTTCGGCAGATACAGTCCGTGGTAACCTCGATTGAGGCTCACGCGCCTGCGCGTGGAACCGTCGTCCAACACGACATCGAACGAGCCCATAACCGCAACCATCAACTGCAGCAGTTGCTTGTGCGCGTGGCCGCCACGCGAAGACCCGCCGGGCACATCGTAGAGGTAGTAGACGCGGGCAATCTCAAAGGGAACATGTTTTCCGCCTTCGATTGGAGTGAGAGTGCCTTCCGCTCGGACGATCCTTGGCAGCTCCAGTACGCGGCAGTCGTCAACTGTGGTCATTTACCTCCTGCGCGACGGGCTCGCGTGAATGCCTCGTAATTGCGGAGATAGTCCTCTTCCGAGTACGGCAATGATGCCAGGATCAGTGCCACCGAATTGCTAGAGAAGTTGTCGATCTCGCGCCAGATCAATTGCGGTACGTAAAGACCAAAGTAAGACCGATTCAGCAGCACGACCTGGCGGTGCGTCCCATCATCTACAGTTACATCAAAACTGCCAGAGGCGGCGATGATGAATTCTTCGAGCTCGCGATAGCCATGCCCCCCACGCGATTCTCCACCAGGAACGTCATAGATCCAGAATGTGCGCCGAATCGCAAATGGGATGTGCCTTCCGCCCTCGATGAAGGACAGATTGCCGCGCACGTCGGCAATTTTCGGTAACCGTATGATCCGGCAGCCGCCTACGATCTCGGGCGCCTCAGCGAGCCTCGGGTCTACCACCAGCTTAGTCGCAGTCATCGCTCGCATTCCGGTTACTACAAATCACACCTCACAGCCCGCCGAAGCTTTCTTGGCTGCGGATCGGACAAGCGCGAGAATCCGATTATGAAGTGCATGAGTACCGAAGTCAAATCCGCCCTTCCACAGCAAAGATGCTCGACTTGATTTCCAACTTTCCTGTAATGCTCCAGGAGCAGTGCTTGTATAGTCTATTATTTTGGACTTGTGATCCTGACGCAACTCATCGAAGTTTTCGTCGCGTCCAGAGACGTCGGCTATAATCTGGTGACTGCAATCGACGATGCTCTTGCTGAATACGCTCGAGGATGAGGACAGGGCCCTTCCGCGAAACGCGCTTATTTCTGCGCCTTATCGAGTCAACGGATCTGTCAGATGGTGGAGACACGCAAACGCCTCCGAAAGCACGGCGCATGCCCTCCGCGCAGACGACGAATTCGAGACCTTGCGCCAGCGGCCCACCATCGCGACAGTGAGGTCCGGCGGGTCTTGCAGGTCGGCGGCTAGCCACGTGAAGCAGTCGCTTGTCACGAACCTCAAAACTTGCCCTGACGGCCTGAAGCACGCTGAAATTGCGCGGCAGCTTGAGGACGACCGTCTGCCGCCTCTTCTGTTAGATGTTCAGCAACACCGGGAACGATTCATCCTTGGAACGGTCATCGATGAATATCATTTGCAGCGCAAGACCCGCGCGGCAAGCTCCTTCTAAACGCCAGACAACGCGGCGAACAAGGGCGACAGGGAGCCCGCCCTGTATGTAGTACGCACGGGGGATGAGCAGCGAGATCCTCTTCATTTTCATTGTCCCTAAAAGCGACTAAGGAACGAGATCATCTGGACCAGCTTCGGCCGGGCCACCCTCCGATATTCAGTTTCCAGAAGCGAAACAGCCACTGCATTGCGGAAAGCGCCTCTCACAAAGTAATGGTCCCTCAATAGTCCATCCTGCCTATAGCCTAAATAGAGCCTGGTGCGGATCATGCCGATATTGTCTTCCATGATCTCGCCATAAATCTTGTGCATCTCCAACCGGTCGAAAACGAAGTCGCAGAGCAGTATCTCCGATTCGAAAAAAACCGGCGCCGTACCCACGAGTTCCGGCTCGCCGATCAGCAGCCTTCCCATCACTGTCGAGCGGTTGACGGAATCGATCTGTTGCAGCGCAACCATTCCGACCGGCGCGCCGCGGTATTCCTGAATAAAGGTATACCCACCGGGTTCGTTGGCATGCGCGGCTATCCAAGCTCGCTGGTCGTTTTCCGTGCGCGCCCCCTCCTGCATGTACTTAGCTCTTCCACCGAGCCGCCAGCGCAGGGTTATCGCCGCGTCGTCAACGGTGAGTGGCCGAAGCGTGACCAGGCTGCCGCTGAGCATCACTCCCGGCCCCGGGGCTTCAGCTTTGGGCATTTTCAACATCCCGGCGAATCTTCTTGAAGCGGGCGCTGTGCTGCCCTTCCTCACCGACCACGTGAAGCTTCACCGGCACTTTGTAACGCGCCAGCTGGCCGAGGCAGAGTCGGCGCAGCCGCTCGGAAAGCACCACGGAATCTTCGGGCCGGTGAAGTGAGACTCGGGCGTGAACCACGTGCCCCATCAGCGGGTGTATGGCGCCGTAGACCGTGACCTCACTGACGTTATTGTCCTCCAACAGCACGGTTTCCACTTCGACCGGAAACACCTTCTGCCCGCCGACATTGATCATTTCAGACTTCCGTCCCAGAATTCGCACGTACTCGCCTCGAACCTCGACCTCGTCGCCGGTACACATCCAGCCATCCTCATCGAAGGGACTGTCCGCGTTCAAATATCCGACCATATTGGCCTCGCTACGGATCCAGAGCACGTTGTCGATGATCTTCACGTCGAACCCGCGGCCGCCGATCTTGACCCAAACAGAATCGTCGCTTTCCGAACTCGACCGCAGCACGCCCAACTCGGAAAGCCCATACGTCTGCTTCACCTGCGCGTTGGGACAGCTCGTGCGAATCTTCCGCAGCGTGGCTTCGGACATGACCTCGGTGCCATAGGTGATCAAATTGACCGAGGAGAGGTCGAAATCGCGACAACACCCGGAAGCCACCAGCAAATTGAGGAACGTCGGCGTGGTCGGCAGCAGAGTTGCGCGCGCCCGCTGGATGGCCCGGCAGACCACCTCGGGAGTCCGGTCGGCCACGCAAACTGCGGCGCCCCCGGAGGCAAACGTCGAAAGCAGCGTATTGAAACCGCCGAAGTGGTCCATCATCAGGAACAGTACCGTGCGCCACCCCGTCCGGGGCTCAGCGAACTTGCGCATCACGCGCTCACAGTCGTGCAGGATGCCCTTCGGCTTGCCCGTCGAGCCCGACGTGAACACCACCAGTCCCGGAATTTGCCGGGCGCGGAACGATTCCACCAGCGGGTTCTGCGGAACGTCCGGAAACACCTCGAAGGTCCAGGCGTCCTTGGGATCGAACCGGTACAGCGCTTGCACACCGGCGAGTTCCATAAACCCGGGGAGTTCCGCTTCCACCGGCGGCGTGAACGGCACCAGAATGGCCCCCCTCTGGATCAGCGCGTACATCAGTGCACAAGTATTCGGAGAATACTCTCCCAGGAAACCGCATACCGTGCCCGACCCAACTCCGTCGCCCGCCAGTCGCTCGCCCCACCGGCCGATCAGATTGCAGAAGGCTTCGTACGTGTAATCTTGATCCTGCCAGAAGAGAGCCGGGGCATTGCCATTGGCGCGCATGCGCGCAAACACCGTGGAAATCGTCCCACCAGGGTTCGTCGTTTCCATTTACGCCTCCGCCATGTCAGCCACAGATGACTCTATGCTCGGCAAGGACGCTCTTGATCAACGGATAACTCAAGATTTCCACTGACTGTGCCCCGCTCAACGTCACGCCGAACTCCGCCTCCAGCACGAGCACAAGTTTCATGTGATTGAGCGAGTCCCATTTCTCGATCGTGTCCACCGAAGCGTTGTCGGTAATGCTCTCCGCCGGAACGCCGAAAACGTCCGCCATCACCTGCTTCAGCTTGGTTTCGCTAGCCTGCATGCTTCTCCTCGAAGAACTCCACCGGCTCCACTCTGATCCATCGCGGCGGACTGACGGTAATCCGATCCAGGACCAGTTCCCACTCGCTCTGTTCCAGCGTCTCCGAAACCGCGCGGAATCCCTGCCTAGAATAAAACCCCGCCGTCTGCCCGTTCTTATTCGTGCGCAGGTACCGTCCCCGCAGCAGCCTGCAGCCGCGCGCAACCGCCGACTGGACGCAATGCGCCAGTAGGGTTTCTTCCGCTCCGCGCCCCAACGCGCGGCAACTCACCAGGAAAGTGTCGATTTCCGCCTCCTCGGCGGAGTACTTGATGACCGCCACTCCCACTAAGCCCAACTCCGACACACAGTCGCGCATTTTCAGATAGTACACAGCCGCCCTCGCGTCTGAACTCAGCGCGCGTATTTCGCCCTCAGTGTAGCGTCGCCCGGTTAGATGGAACTGATTCGTTCTCTGCGTGAGCTGTGCGATGCGCGGCACACTGATATTGTCCGCCGACCCAATAGTAGCCACGATCTCAAGCCGCGACAAATATTCCTCCAACGAGCCCGCCGACTGCTGCAACTGCCTCCGCTCCACTTGGTTGCGGTACATCTGCGTGCGCTCGCGATCCTCAGCTGTCAGGGTCAGGGAATCGAAATACGCCGAGGTCCCGAGCCGCGAGGCAAAGCTCGAAGGGTCGCCGGCCAGATGGAGCACTGCCACCTGCGGCAACGCGCGCGCGATAAAATCGCATTCGAACCGGCTATCGTCGGCAAATACGAGCGCGTCCATCCCGATATTGAGGCGTTCGGCAATCCGCAAGATGTTGGTCACCTTGTCGTTCCAGTTGATCTGCCATGTCGCGAAGTGTTTCTCGCGTAACAGCATTTCCGGATGCCGCCTCAGCACTTCCAGGACGTCGGCCTCGTTGTTCTTGCTGCAAATCGCCAGAATCACGCCGCGGTCGTGTAGGTTCAGAATCTCGCGCTGGAACGCTTGGAAGCAGGAGCCCGGGTAAGCGGTCCCAAGTTTGATCCCTTCCAGCCCGTCCTCGCCAACGATGCCGCCCCACAGCGTGTTGTCGCAATCCAGCACCAGGCACTTACGCGTTTTGCCCCGCAGCGCGCGGACGAACTTCGCGTATTCCCGTCCGAACGTGACGAGCGCCTGCTGGCCGATCGGCGCACGCCCGATGTGCCAGTACCGGTCGTCGATGGCCTGATTGCTGCCTACCCGGGCTACGAGCCCCATAAAGTCCACGATGTATACGTCCGGCCACTGGCGCGCCAAGTCACACAACCGCGAGTTCAACTTCCGGATGGCGCCGCCTTGGTAAGCGTCGGACTGAGAGTCCAGGATCCCCAGCGTCGGATACGCCGGCAGCGGAAAATTATTCAGCAGCACCGGGACCTTGGAGTGCCGACGCAGAGCTTCGACAATGTCCCGCATAACCCCGAGAACGCGATCGATCTCGTCTTCGGCCGCCTCGCGCGTCAGGGAAAGGAAGCGATTGGCCAGGGCGGGCGCCACGGTTTCCAGCCAGTGCGCCACGATTACGAAGTCCGGCCGGAAATCGTACAGCGCGCTTCGTGGGTCATGCACATCCGGCGCAATCGCATCGAAGCCGCCTACGTAGAATAGCGGATAGAATCCCGCCAGGGCCAGTTCGCCCTCAATGACCGGGACCACCGTCTCGGCTGTGAAGTTCCGCAGTAGCGCAAGACGCACCGGCGCTAGTCCCGTCGTCTGCGGATCCAGTTCCTTCAACGCGTTCGACACTGCCGTATAACCCCTATAGGAAGCATCGGCTGAGATTCGCTCCAGCCCGGCCACCAATCTTGCGGTGTCGCCCGCCATTACCCTTCCGCCTGCCGGACCAAGATGCCGCAGTAATTGACGGTCACGAGTTCCGCTTCCCAGCGGTCTTCGGGAACTGCCTCGGCGGCAAGAGCCAGGTCCCGCTCCGCGCGCAGCCCCGCGCCCTCGATCAACCGGCGGATCTCGCCGACGTTATGAAAGTGGTACACGTGGTCCACCGCCGGACAGTTCACGCAGGTTGACATGAAAACCGTGCCGTCGGGCCGCAACAGATCGCGGGTGCGCTCCAGAAACCGGGGAGCGTCATCGACGTGTTCCAGCACTTCCCCCATCACGATGAAATCATACCCCGAGGCGGGCAGTGGAGTCTTCAGATAATCGCCATGAATAAACTCCACGCGCAATGGATCAATTTCGAACGTGCCCAGCATCTCGCGCGCCAGGCCGATTGACGTCTGACTGATGTCCACCAAAGTGAGCTGCGCCTTCGGGAACCTCCGCAGGATTTCCGCCGTGAAGAGTCCGTGTCCCGCGCCGACTTCCAGACAACGCTCCGGCCGTATGCCGCCGAGGTGCTCGCGAAAGAATCGGAACATTTCGTAGTGATTCGGCCAGAAGAGATAGGAGAGCAGCAGGCCAACGATGTAGTACCTCATCACGCCTTCCTGGCTGTACACCGCCTCGTGGGCCTCACTCGCGTTGCCCAGCAGATACTTGCCCGCCTTACGGAAGCGGATCTGCTCGCCCAGAATATCCATACAAGTCCGGTTGTACGAGCGCGCCGCGCGAATGCGGTCTTCATGGTCGCGCAAGAACGTCCGGCTCAGCGCGCGGCCGAGGTCCTCAGCGAACGCCCAGTAGCCTGCCTCCTGCTTGCTCAGAAATGCATGGATACGCTTCCGCTGCAGGGGGTTCTCGCTGGCAATCAGGTCGACGATCCGAGCGAGTTCCGGAAATTGCGCCAGCGACGGCGCTACGCCGCTCATAACATCACTGCCCCGCCGCAGACGCGGATATTCTCTCCAGTGATGTACCGCGCGCCAGGATTGAGCAGGAACGCGGCTACCTCGGCGATATCCGCCGGTTCCGCCAGCCGCCGTAGTGGCGTCTGCATCTGCGCCAGTAACTTGGCCTTCTCCGGCAAACTCACAATCATATCGGTGATCGTGATTCCAGGCGAGATGACGTTCACGCGGACCCCCTTCGGCCCATATTCCACCGCCAGCGATCGCGCCAGTGCCGCGAGCGCGGCCTTCGCCATCACGTAGTCAGACTGGTGCGCGGGCGGCACGCCGTCTGCCGCAATGGATCCGAGAAACACAATCGCCCCGCTCTGCGCCTTTACCATTCCCGGTAGGGCTTTCTTCACGCAGTAGAAGGCGCCCTTCACGTGGACGTCCACTTGCCTCTGCATCGCCGCCCAGTCCAGTTCCCTGAACTCGCGCAACGCCGTCGGCGTTCCGGCACAATGGACCAGACCCTGCACGCAACCGAATGCCTTTTCGCAAGCTTCGAACAGGCAGTCGACCTCCTCCGGCACGGAAACGTCCCCACGCGCCGCGATCGCCCGGCCGCCTTCCGCTGTGATTTCCGCAGCGGCCAGTTCGGCCCCAGCGGCGCCCCGCAGATAATTCAAAACCACTGCATGACCGTCGGCCGCAAGCCGCTTCGCCACCGCGGCCCCGATGCCACGGCCACCGCCAGTCACCAGTACGGTCAATTTCGTCGCGTCCTTTTGCGTATCAACGTCCTCCTGCATCTTGAGCATCCGTACAATGGATTCACCCACCACCAGATCCCGTCCGTCCTGATTGGTGACACGGACCGCCAGCACTACCGTCTGCGTCGACGGCGACTTCTGAGTGACCACCGCCTCGGCGCGCAGTACATCGCCCACGCGAGCGGGATTCACAAAGTCCATCTTCTGCGACGTCCATAGCGCGCCGCCTCCAGGCAGCATCATCCCTATCAGCGTCGAAATGAACGATGCCGGAATCATCCCGTGCACCACCGGCTTGCGGAATTGCGTCTTGCGAGCGAACTCCTCATCCATATGCAGCGGATTGTAATCTCCGCTGAGTGCGGCGAATGCCTCCACGTCCGACTGCGTGAGCACGTGCGTCAAGTCGGCGCGCTGCCCGACGGCTATGTCCTCGAAACGAAGAATGCGGAGGGCAACGTCACCCTGCCGGTATGCCATATGTTAGTACCAACGAACCACGGTTGCACCGAACGTGAATCCCGCGCCAACGCCAGAGATCACAACCAGATGATCGTGTTGAACCAGGCCCTGTTGCACCGCCTCGCACAGCGCGATCGCCAGGGAGGCATCAGCCGTGTTGCCGATCGCTGCCACATTTGTGTATGTCTTGCTCATTGGCTGCTTCATCTTTCCCATCAGGTACTCGATCAACCGCAGATTCGCTTGATGAAAGATAAAGAAGTCGACGTCGGCGGCGGTCTTGCCGATTTTTCGCAGCACCTGTTCAATTGCGGTGGGCTGGTGCTGGATCACCTGTTTCCAGACCTCCATCCCATTTATCTCATAGTACTGCAAACCCTCATGGATGTTCTCCGGCCGGAGCGGGTAGCTCGACCCGCCGCCGCGCAGCCGCACCGAGTCAAAAACCTTCGCATTCGTAAACACCTCGGTGGCCAGTACGCCATACCCCTCCGGCACGCGGCCCATTACCGCCGCACCCGCGCCGTCGCCAAAATACATCGCCGATTCCGGATCAGTCCATTTGATGAATCGCGACTGAATCGCCGTCCCCACTACGACCCCATATTCGATCGAAGGATCGCAGCGCATGCGGTCCGATACCACTCCCAGCCCCACCTGAAAACCGGTGCAATTGGCCATGATATCGAACGCACCCGAATTCTTCGCGCCGATCAGCCCCTGCAGTTTGCAGGCCATCGCCGGGTAAACGTAGTCGCCTGAAAACGTGCACGCTACCGTGATCCCCACCTGCTCGGGCGAAACCCCTGCCATATCCAGTGCCTGCTTTGCGGCCACGGCCGAAATCCCCGACGCCGTCTCTCCATCCTCCACGATGTACCGGGTAACAATGCCCGTCTTGGCGACAATGTCAGCGGCGGGAATGCCTGTCCATTCTTCAATCTGCGCGTTCGTGACAGCCTTGCCCGGCACGTACTTGCCGACGCCGATCACTCCGATTCCCTGTCGCTGGTTTCCACTCATGGAGTTTGCGAAACATCGTTCGCACGGCTAACTTTGGAATTCTGGGGGAATGTCGGAGAGCCCTAGCCACCAAGCCCGCGCCTCCGCGGCCACCCAGGGCCGGCCGTGTCCCGGAAAGAGCACCGCGTCCCCGGGCAGACGATCCAGCAGGCGGCCAATCGACGAGGAGAGCGCCGCTGCATCCCCACCGGGCAGGTCGGTGCGGCCCACGCGCCGGTTAAACAGCGTGTCCCCCGTGAACGTGAAGGCTGGCAGGCAATACACGACACCGCCCGCCGTGTGCCCTGGCGTATGGATCGTCGAGATATGCCCATCACCGAACGGAAAATCCGGTTCCCCTTGGAACGTGCTGACGTCGCGCACCGGCTCCATCGGCTCTCCGCCGAAACGCACAGTGTATATCGGCGCGTGCCGCAACAACTTCGTGTCGTGCGCATGCAGATAGCAGGGAATCTGGTGGCGCCGCCGCAGTTCGGTCACCGCGGCAACATGATCGTGGTGCGCGTGCGTCAGTAGGATGCTTCGCAGGCGGCCGCCGTGCTGGTCCACCGCCTTTGCGATCATCTCCGCCGGGCCGCCCGGATCGATCAGCACTTGCTCCCTCGAATCCTCATGCCGCACCAAGTAGCAGTTTTCCTCCCACGGTTCGCCGCTGGGAATGGTCACCACGAGGAAGTCGCCGAACTGGCGCGTCGAGAGTTCCGCCATTAAGTCACGAGGCCCATATGGATGACCTGCCCCGTGATACAGGCGCCTTCCGGTGCCGCAAAAAACGCAATCACGTGACAGATTTCTTCCATTGTAACGACGCGTTGAAGTGTCAGCTTCGAGAGCGCACGCGCCACCACACGCTCGCCCAACACCTTTACGGCTTCGGTCATGATCATCGAGGGAGCCATTACGTTGCACGTAATCCCGAGAGGCGCCAGTTCCTTCGCCATTATCTTGGTCATCTCCACGACCGCGCTCTTGGAAGCCGAGTAGGCCGACGTACCCTCTTCGTGTAGCCCCACCGCCATTGAGGAAATCGTAATGATCCGGCCCCTGCGCCGCAAAGCCATCACCTTCGCAGCCTCGCGGCAGGCGTAATAGGTGCCGCAGATGTTGGTCCGCAGCAGCGGTTCCAACACGTCTCCCGGAGTCCTCATCGCCAACATGGCCGCCGGGGCGAGCCCCGCATTGCACACCAAAACGTCGATCGCGCCGTGATGCGACTTGATCGACCGCATCCAGGCCACGACCTGCTTCTCGTCGCCGACATCCACCAGTGCGTGGTCATAAAACCCGGATTCGAGATCACTGGCTCCGCGGCTGCACCCGGACACCCGGTATCCCTTAGCGATAAAGTATTCGGCTAGGCCCCGGCCGATCCCGCTTCGGGCGCCCGTAATCACCATAACCGGACGATCCATGGGCTCACTTGCCGTTGGTCAGTTGTACCAGGTAACGTGCCATGGTCTCGGCGTTCAGGTAGGTTACGCCCTCATTGAATTCGTGAACTTCGGTCAGCACCACACTAAGTTCCTTGCCCGTTTCCCGATTCAGTTGGTCTTCGAGATCGGCAACGAAAGTAACGAACGCCAGCGAATCCAGAGGCGAGCCTGTTCCTAGAAGGACCGTCGAGCTCTGGACGAGAACGCGGTCCTTCATGAGACCGGACCGGTGCAGCCCGTCCAGGGTTTGTTGGATCATCGCAAGCCCGTCTTCTTCAGACATGGTTTCTTCCGTTTTTGCAGCCGGACCACGCTCGGCAGCAATGGAGTATCGTGGCAAATTATAGCATGTGCAAAACAGCCGATCGGAAACTCACAAAACAATAATCTCGCCGCCTAGAAGTCGAGTAACGCCTTAATTCGCGCGCGATTGAGCTGACCGCCCAAAGATTCTGCCCTTTGGCGTGGAGATGTTACCACATCCGGACCGCGCTTCACTTCGTTCGCAGGCACTCCCACACTGATATTCTTGCCATGAATGCGACACTTGGTGACCTGTGTAGGAACGAAACCGGCAGGATGGATGCGCTGCCAGGTGAACAAAGAAATCCCCATCGCTGTAAAACCGGTGCCTCGTCGTGGGGCCCACCTAGAGCGTGCATGCTCTGCGAACCATTATGGTAAGAGCGGCAATGGAGTTACTTCAATAAGGTCCTCAGCAAGATCGGGGCAAGAGGACAAATCCAGACCACAGTGGCCATCGACCTGCGCACCGCTTTCATCGATGATGTCGGCGATGCTACAGAGAATGGGAGCGGTTCAAAACAAACTTGTCGTACTATCTCGTGAAACGGAAACAGGGGGCAGGTCATCCGGATGAGTATCCAAGAACGTGAGTTGGCGGTCCTCGTCCACAACCGCTCCTTTGGGAATATGGGCAAAGGCCCAAACGCGCGTCCCGGAGCCGTCGTTCGTGCCTTCATCGACTAGAGTGCATTGGGGTGGACAAAAACAGGAGCATTAATTTTGTTCGTTACTATCTACCGTTTATATCGTGGGATTAGGATTAACCAGTGAATATTTTTCCTCGAAGGAATGTCGCCAAGATAGCGTCGGTCGGATAATGCCCGGCGCAACTCCCATGTTCGCACCCCTCCCAGTCGAAGTGTTCTCTACTTCAAAGAAGACAGCGTCATCCATGCGAAACAGGACATACCGCTGATCCTTGCCGAATTGCACGCTTAAGGAGTAGCGCCCCGCATTGAGCAAATGCGCCGGTATTCTGCCTATCAAATGATAGGACCCACGGCGGGAATCACCGTCCGAACTAAGAAGGTGACCGGACTCGAAAATAAGAACACCGTCGCTACTGCTTAGGTAAACCGTGCAGTCAAGAGTGATATCCGCCCGCAAGTTATCGAAACCGATCTCAATCAAAACGCCCGTATCAATCGTGATTGTCGGTTCACCTTCCGGAGGGACTATTCGAACGTAAGAGATACGGACGTTTTCATTGCCGGGAGCGGAAGCTGGATCCCGCCATTCTTTAGCGCCTGCACCGGGCGTAGTACCCAAGAAATAATCGTCAACGACATCAGCAACCGTACCAGAGACGGCGACAGCCCCATCTTTCATCAAAACCGCTTTGCTGCACAAGGCCTTCACCGCCGCCATGTTGTGACTCACAAACAGGATGGTCCGACCTTCAC
>ODAK010003221.1_pt1 | contig 17019 bp, 13 predicted proteins | sample 1539591 | NCBI WGS metagenome assembly ODAK01 (sample SAMEA3539303, study PRJEB22396) | soil metagenome | biome: tundra; feature: field; material: soil | place: USA | collected 2010-05 | depth 0.15 m
AGTTCTATACCGGCAATTTCCTCGACGGTACGATTACAGGCAAAGGCGGTAAGATCTACGGACGGCGCTCGGCTCTCTGTTTGGAGACCCAGCACTACCCGGATTCTCCCAATCACCCGAGCTTCCCATCTACCGAACTGAAGCCGGGCGCGGTGTATCACACGACGACTGTCTTCCGCTTCTCGACCGGGTCATGACTTGTGGGGCAGACCTCCAGGTCTGCGCGGGTCCTCCAGGACCGCTCTTCGCGCGACAGGCCGACGTGGACGTCGGCCGCAGGACTGGAGTCCTGCCCCACTTACTTCTGCCCGTAATAAGCGCTAACCCCGTGCTTGCGGAGAAAGTGCTTATCCAGATGCGCGGGGTGTAACTCCTCCGCCGCCTCCGCCAGCGTGACACTGTAAAACGCCATCTCCGCGACATACTCCAGAATCACCGCATTGTGCGCCGCCTCCCCCGCCGAAGGCCCCCAGCAAAACGGACCATGCCCCGCGACCAGCACCGCCGGCACTTCCATGGGATCGCTGCCGGCAAAATGGCGCGCGATCACCTCGCCCGTGTTGGCCTCGTAGGCCGCCTCGATCTCCGCCGGGGCCATCGCCCGAGTCACTGGCACCGGGCCGCGAAAGTAATCCGCGTGCGTGGTGCCCAGGCACGGGATGGGACGCCGCGCCTGCGCCCACGACGTGGCATAGCGCGAATGCGTGTGAACCACTCCGGCGATCCCCGGAAACGCCCGGTACAGCACCAGGTGCGTCGCAAGGTCCGAAGAAGGCCGTAGCGTGCCTTCGACAATCCGCCCGTCGAGGTCCGTAATCACCAGGTCCTCCGGCCGCATCCCTTCGTAGGGAACGCCGCTCGGCTTGATCGCCACCAGCCCCTCGGCGCGCGAAATCCCGCTGGCATTGCCGAACGTGTACAGCACCAGCCCCCTGCGGACCAGTTCCAGGTTGGCTTCCAGCACTTGCTTGCGAAGTTCTTCCAGCATGTTGTTCGATTATGCCAAAGCGATTTCCAGCTTCGTCACCGATGCCGGCGGAAACCGCCGCGTAAACCGCGCGCCGCCCGCCTGCACTTGCTCCTCGCGCGGCTCCACGGCGTGCGGACTATCGAAACTATTGTGCGCATGCGCATCCGCTGCCGCCAGCGTGACCGCCTTGGCCCCATTTGCAGACGCAACGCTCGCGCCCCGCAGCCCGATTTCCACTTCGCGAGCCTGATCGAGACTCGGGTTCGTGACCGTCAGGGTCAACACTCTCTCGCGCAACGAAGCCGAACACGAGATCCCCGGCAGCGACCCCGTCCCCTTGTCCCGCGCGTACGAGATGGCCGGCGCGGACACCAGCGTGCGCAACGACTGCGCCCCCTGATGCGCGCGGTACATATCGAAAACATGATACGTCGGCGTCACGCAGAACTTGTCTTCATGCGCGAAGAACAGCGATTGCAAACAGTTCACAAGCTGCGCCACCGCCGCCATGCCGACCTTGTCCGCGTGCCGGTTGAAGGTGTCCAGCGTCATCCCCGCCAGCACCGCATCGCGCATGGTGCTCTGCTGCCCCAGAAGAGCCTCGGCGAAGGGTTCCGTGCCGGGGGCGTGCCACGCGCCCCACTCATCCACCACCAGCTTGACACGATGCCGCCGGTCCAACTCGCCCATGACGGCCCACTGGCTGGTGATAAACGAATGCATCTGGTTCGCCTCGCGCAATATCTCGTAATACTGCTGGGCGTCGAACCGCAATGCATCGCCCTTACCCGTGGACCAATCCGTGGTTCGCCCGGCGCTCGCGTTCCACGCGTAATGATGCATTGACCAGCCCCACAGCCGCCCCAATTCGCCCTTCTGCGCCACCTTCGCGAAGAATCGCTGCGTCCAGTCGAGATCGTTCCCATTCGGCCCGGAGCCGACGAACGATAGCGGCACGTTGTATCCCGGCACCCACGCGGTGAACCGCAGAAACTCCGTGGCGTAGTCCTCGGGCGTGAACGAGCCGCCGCAGCCCCAGGCCTCGTTGCCGACGCCCCAATAACGCACGTTCAGCGCCTCCCGCTCTCCATCCGCCGCGCGCTGATCCGCCAGCGTAGTGGTCCCCGCGGGCGAGTTGCAATACTCCACCCACCGGTTGAAATCCTGCGCGCTCGACCCGCGCAGATTGGCCGCGAAATAAGGTTGCGCGCCGGTCGCCTTGCAGAACCGCGTGAACTCAATCGTGCCGAACTGGTTCGGATCGAAGCTCTGCGGGCCCGCGCGCCGCGCGTTCTTGGGCCACTCCGCCGCGCCTGCCCAGAAGTTCGTCCGCTTGGGGCGCTTGTCGCGCGGTCCGATTCCGTCGCGCCAGTCGTAACTGTCGGCAAAGCAGCCGCCCGGCCAGCGAATCACCGCCGGACTGATGCGCCGCAACGCTTCGACCAACGCCTTCCGCAAGCCGCCTATGTTCGGAACCGCCGAATCCTCGCCCACCCAAATGCCGTCGTAAACCACACCGCCCAGATTCTCGACGAAGTGCCCGTAGATCTCCGGCGCAATCGTCGCGATCGGCTCGTCAATCAATACCTCGATCAAGCCATCGCTCGCGGCGGATCGTAACGCGGTAGCGCACGCCATACCGGCGGCTGCCGCGCGTAGAAACTCGCGTCTGTTGCTATTCATGTTTGTCCTCCTGTGGGGCAGGCCCTCGGCCTGCGGCGGCCTCCCAGGCCGCCCGGCTGCCACCGCGAGTCATGCCCGTCCCCCCAGCCGCACCTGCGCGGCCAGCCTGCGTAGCCCCGGCAGGACGTCGCCGATCTCGACCGCCTCCGATCCCGGCTTGCCGAAAGCGAAATACAGCTTGCGATAAAGCGCGTACAGTTGCTCGTACGCGGCGCGATCCCGCGCATCCGGCTCGATCGTGCGATAGCGCGGGCAGAGCGCCTGCTGCGCCGCTTCGATGCTTTCGAACGCATCCGCCGCCATGAACGCCATGATCGCCGAACCCAGACTGGTGACATCGCCCTCCGGCACCAGTACCGGCTTGTTCAGCACGTTGGCATAGACGCGGTTCAGTGTTTCGTTCTTCTGCGGGATACCGCCGCCGTTGATCACGCGCCGGATCTCGACGCCATGCTCGGCCATCCGCTCGAAAATCACGCGCGTGTGGAACGCGGTGCCCTCGATGGCCGCGAAAAGCTCGTCCTGCGCCGTGTGCGTCAGGTTCCAGCCGAGCGTCACGCCGCCGAGTTCCGCGTTCACCAGCACCGTGCGGTCGCCGTTATCCCAAGTGAGCCGCACCAGGCCGGTCTGCCCGCCGCGATAATGCTCCAATCCCCGCGAAAGCTCCGCCACCGTGGCGCCCGCCCGCCGCGCGATGGCATCGAAAATATCGCCGGTAGCCGACAAGCCCGCCTCAATCCCGAAATACTCCGGATGAATCGATCCCTTCACCACACCGCACACGCCGGGGATCAAATCCACTTGCTTGGCGATCGCCATGATGCATGTGGATGTGCCCACCACGTTGACCACGTCGCCTTCCCTCACGCCCGCGCCGATCGCGTCCCAGTGCGCATCGAACGCGCCCACCGGTATCGGGATGCCGGCGCGCAGTCCCAACTTCCCAGCCCACTCCGCCGAAAGTTGGCCCGCGATCTGATCGGAGGTGGCATAGCGGCCATCCAGCTTGGCGCGCACGCCCGCCAGCAGTGGGTCCACTTTCACCAGGAATTCCTCGGGGGGCAATCCGCCCAGTTCCCGGTTCCACATCCATTTGTGTCCCATCGCACAGACACTGCGCGGCGCCTGGCGCGCATCCGTGATGCCGCACAGCACCGCGGCCACCATATCGCAATGTTCCAGTGCCGTGACCATCCGCGTCCGCTTGTCCGGATTGGCGCGCAGCCAGTGCAGCAGCTTCGAGAACCCCCACTCCGACGAGTACACGCCCCCGCACCATTCGAGCGCTTCCAGTTTCTCGCGGCGGCCGGCCGCGGTGATCTCGGCAGCCTCGCCTTTCGCGCGATGGTCGCACCACAGATAGTAATCGTCCAGCGGCGCCATTCGCTCGCCTACCGGAATCACGCTCGATCCGGTGGTGTCCAGTGCCAGCGCCGCGAGTTGCCCGCCGTCCACGCCCGCGGCATCCAGCGCCCGCCGCATCGCCGCGACCAGCGCCTCCATGTGGTCCCGGTGCGATTGCGTGGCGTAGTCCGGATCCTCCTTCTTGCGCGTCAGCGGATACTCGCCCGTGGCCGAGCCCAGCCGCCCTTTCACGCTATCGAAAATCGATACACGGACGCTCAGCGTCCCGAAGTCAACTCCGGCCACGATCACGGTTTAGCCCTCAGCGATCGGCTATCAGCCATCAGCGATCAGCGATCAGCCCGTACACCTGGTTGCTCTTAGCTGATAGCTGACCGCTGACCGCTGAAAGCTGATCGTAACATTTGGATGCAGCAGTCGTGCTATTTTTGACTACATGTCTCTGGAGAATCCGTTCCAGGATCCCCTGCGCTTCGAGCGTCGCGTACCCGAGTGCGCCATGGTCATCTTCGGAGCCAATGGCGATCTCACCAAACGCAAGCTGTTGCCCGCCCTCTACAGGCTCGCCTACGAGCGCCGCCTGGATGCCGGATTCGCCGTCCTGGGTATCTCGCGCACGCCCATGAGCGACGATCAGTTCCGCGAGAAGATGCTCGCGTCCGTCAAAGAATTCCTGGAGGACTCGCCCTTTGACGCCGATGTCTGGACCGCCTTCGCCCAAGGCCTGTTTTACATGGCGGGCGACATCGACAATCCGGCTGTTTTTCCCGCATTGGACGCCCGCCTCAAGGAAATCGAGGCCGCCCGCCACACCGGCGGCAACGTCCTGTTCTATCTTTCCACGCAGCCCAGCCAGTACATCCCCGCCGCGCAAGGCCTGGGCGCGGCCAACGTTGGCAAGGGCGCGGGCTGGCGCCGCATCGTCATCGAAAAGCCTTTCGGCCACGATCTGGCCAGCGCGCGGAAATTGAGCGACGAACTGCACAAAGCCTTCGAAGAATCCGAGGTCTACCGCATCGATCATTACCTCGGCAAAGAAACCGTGCAGAACATCCTGGCATTTCGCTTCGGCAACGGCATCTTCGAGCCGCTGTGGAATCGCCGCTACGTGAATCACGTGCAGATCACCGCTGCCGAATCCATCGGCGTGGAAAACCGTGGCGCCTACTACCAGGAAGCCGGCGCCCTGCGCGACATGATCCAGAATCACCTGTCGCAGGTGATGGCCACTATCGCCATGGAGCCTAGCGCGACCTTCCGTCCCAACTCCGTGCGCGACGAGCGCTCCAAGTTGCTCCGCTCCATCCGCGTGATGAAGCCCGACGAGGTGCTGCAAAACACGGTCTCAGGTCAGTATGGCCCCGCGCACATCGGCGGCGAGGATGTTCCCGGATTCCGCCAGGAACCCGGCGTGAAGCCCGACGCGCAAACCGACACCTACGCGGCCGTAACTTTCTTTGTGGACAACTGGCGCTGGGCCGGCGTGCCGTTCTATCTGCGCTCCGGCAAGCGGCTGCCCAAGCGCGTCACCGAAATTGCCATCCAGTTCAATGCCGCGCCGCTGGCCATCTTCAACGGCGAGGAAACCACTACCGCGCCCAATCTGCTGATCCTCCGCATCCAGCCGGAAGAGGGCATTTCGCTGAAGTTTCTGTCCAAACGTCCCGGCACGGGCATGAAGCTGCGCCCCGTTTCCATGGACTTCAATTACGGCTCCAGCTTCGGCGAACGCTCGCCCTCCGCTTACGAAACGCTGCTGCTCGACGTCATCATCGGCGACGCCACGCTCTATACCCGCCAGGACATGGTGGAAGCCAGTTGGGCCGTAGTCGACGCCGTCCAGCATGTCTGGGACGAAAACAAGTTCGACTTCCCCAACTACGCCGCCGGTACTTGGGGACCCCAAGCCGCCGACGACATGCTGGCGCGCCGCGGCCACGTCTGGAGGCAACCCTGATGGGCACCGCCGGCGGCACCATCGCTCCCGAGCGCATCCTGCATGACATGGCGGACCTGTGGGTCTCGCTCGGCAAGCAGGGTGAAGGCGATGCCGGCGTGCTGCGCGCCTGCTCCATGACCCTGGTGGTGGCGTCCGAGGAATCCGACGACGCGCAGGCCATCGGCGAGACGCTGGCCGCCCTCATGCCCGAACATCCCAGCCGCGCCATCGTGATTCGCTTTCGCGCCGAAGATCAGCGCGCTCTCGCGGCGCGCGTCTTCGCGCAATGCTGGATGCCTTTCGGACACCGCCGGCAGATTTGCTGCGAACAAATCGAAATCACCGCTTCCGATGCCAGCCTGCCGGATCTGGCCGCCGTAGTGCTGCCGCTCACCGTGCCCGATCTGCCCGTGATCCTCTGGTGCCGCAGCCCGCGCCTCTTTCACCTGCCCGCCTTCGCGCAGCTTGCCGCCATCGCGCAAAAGCTGGTGCTCGATAGCGCATCCTTCAGCGATGCGGCCGCCGCCCTCGGGGAAATGAGCGGCGCGGCCGCTGCAGGCCCCCTGCTGGCCGATCTCTCCTGGACCCGTCTGACCCGCTGGCGCGAGCTGATCGCCCAGATTTTCGAAAACCGCGCCCAATTGGCGATCCTGGCGCTGGTTTCCGATATCTTGATTTCGTACCGCACCGCGGCCACCCCGGCCACCGCCTTTTATCTGGCCGCCTGGCTGCTGGACGGTCTCGACAAGGTTGGCGCCCACCCGCGCGTCCATTTCGAAACCCAGGCCGGCGAGCCATCCGGACGGCTCAGCCTGGTGGAGCTTCGCGCGCCAGACAGGCCGGATTCGATCGCCTCGATTTCGCTCGCCGAAGGGCCCGCCGCGGAGGTCAAGACCGGCGGCCTGGTGAGCAAGGCCCTGCTGCCGGCCCTCACCGACTACGCTCTCATGCGCGAAGAGCTTGCCATTCCCGGCCGCGATCCCGCGTTCGAGCGCGCGCTCGCCGCCGCCGCCAAACTTGCGTTATCGTGATCCTTACACATGAGCGTGCAGTGGTTCACTCGCCAAGACCCGCGCGCGGCCGCCGCCGCTTGCGCGCAACATATCAGCGCGCTGCTGGAACAGGCGCTGGCCTCCCAGGAACACGCTACCCTGGCCGTCTCCGGCGGCTCCACGCCCAAGCTGCTCTTCCAGAGCATGGTCGCCTCCGGCTTCCCCTGGCAGCGCGTGCATCTTTTTTTCGTGGACGAGCGTTGCGTGCCGCCCAACGATCCGGAAAGCAACTACCATCTGGCTAACGAAAACCTGATCGCGCCCGCGCATATCCCGCCCGCCCAGGTGCACCGCATTCACGCGGAGATCAAACCCGAAACCGCCGCGCAACAGTATGTAGACGACATCCGCAACTTCTTCGGCCTCGAAGAAGGAGAGCTGCCGCATTTCGACGTAGTGCATTGCGGCTTGGGACCGGATGCCCACACCGCCAGCCTCTTTCCCGGTGAAGCGTCGATCGAGGACCGCGAGCACATCGCCGGCGCGGTCTACGTGCAGAAGATGGGCAAGTGGCGTGTTACCCTGCTGCCCGGCGCGCTGCTCGCGGCGAAGAATAACGTGTTCCTGGTGACCGGCGCCGACAAAGCACCGGGTGTGGGCAATGTCTTCCATCAGGAATTCGATCCCAAACATTACCCCGCACAATTGATTTCGCGGCAAGGTAAGCGGGTCACCTGGTTTTTGGACCAGGCCGCCGCTGCCGAACTAGCCTGACCCGTAGTAGGAGTTCCGAGCAGGTGCCTCCAGGATAGCTTCAAAACACAACTAGATGGAAATGTTATTTGTTAACAGTACCTTAGCGCCAACCTTTCCGCCGCCCAGACGCCGTTTTATAAGCTCCTCTACTCCGCGCCCGACCCGAGCAGCCAAGGGGCTGCACCGGTAGCGATGTTCGAGGCCGTGCCCGGTTTGTTCTACTTCTTGAGCGCGACTAACGGGAACGCAAGCGGCGGGCCCTCATTTGGCCCTTCCATCTTCTCCCTAACTCTGGCCAACGCCGGGTCCCCCAAGCTGATCTATTCGCTCCCGTTTAACGACATCTCGGAGACCTTAGTCCAGGCGGCGAACGGCAGGCTCTACGGGGCGGTCTTCAATGACTCATCAAAGGACAGCTTTTGCTACTCGGTCTCCACCTCCGGGCGGGGTCTGCAGCAGCATCCAACGGGCAAGACGGGATCGTTGTGGACAATGATAGCGGCGCCGGAGGGGCTTTACGACAGTGTTGGGACTTACCACGCCGCAGGGCGGGGAATCATTTGGCTTCGTGCGGATCGACGAAGGCGGCAAGGTGACTCTGCTCCATGATCTCTCTCCAAGCGAGGGCGCTCCGGTCGGGGCGACCAGACTGGTTCTAGCCGCCGCCAATCTCTACGGCGTCGGCAGCCAGAGCAACCTAGGCTAGGAGTGCCGCCGTTCTTCATCTTTCGCCTCACACAGTCCGGCGGGTACTCGAAACTGCTGACGTTCCCGTCTGCTTATGGCGGAGCGGCTGTCTCCCTGATCGCCGCCACCGACGGCAACCTCTACGGCACCTTTAGCTTTAGCGCCTTATGGCACCAGCGGCACAGGGGTGATCTACCGGCGACCCTGTCGGGGCGGTTGCAGGCCATGGCGAGCCTTCCCGCAAAGGGCGCCGATGAAGGCATGTTGGACCCCAACTGGCTGGTGGCGGCTTCCGACTATGCGCTCTACGGTTCCACAGTCCACCACGCCATCTTCCGCTATGATCTGGCGATGCCCGCGCTGACCCTGGCCTATCAAATGAACCAGTACAACCTGCAGGGCAGTTGTGCCCCCTGCCGATTCGTCCAGGGCATGGATGGCAAGCTCTACGGCACCCCCGCAATCGGTGGTCCGGGCTGCCGCGGCCCAGGCCGTCGGTTGCGCAGTTGGTCCCATCGTCGGGCGCAGCGGGCCAGCAGGTTCTGCTTTGGGGAGGGCACCTGTTAGGCGCGACCTCGGTGACCTTCAACGGCGTGCCGGCGGCGGCGTTTCAGGTGAATTCGACGCAGGCGGTGATGGCCACCGTGCCGGCCGGGGCCACGACGGGCCCGGTGACGATCACCACGGCTAACGGTTCCGTCACGACCAAGCAAAGCTTCACGGTGGAGTGATTCGGCGCCCCGGCCCGCCGGCGCTAACTTGGCGCGCGCCTGCGCGATAACAAGTACCCCCGCCGCCTTCGTCCACATCCGGGAAAAGCGATGCGCCAGCCTCCGATGATGGTGTGCCTGGTTTGGCGGCCCGTGGTAAGACCGCTCTCTGACGGTCGCGGCTCTGTAACGCACTGAATCTACTGAGCCGCGCACGTCAGTAAGCGGTATTTTGGCACTTCTACCGCGGGCTGTTAGCCCAGTCTAGTCTGGTGCGGCTGCTGCTGCGGCGCGCAGCAGTTCCGCGACGCTCCACGCCTGCGCGATGCAGCCGCCGGGGCGATGCGGCGCGTCGCCATCGAAGACTTCGGGAACTTGGCCGAGGCCTTCCTGCGCGGCGTACCGGCGTAACTCCGCCAACCATTGCCGGGCCTGTGCCCGAGCTTCGCGCGAATGGCCCTGCACGTAGAGGTATGCGGAGATAAACGGTCCCATCAACCAGGGCCAGACCGTGCCTTGGTGATAGGCGCTGTCGCGGCTCCGGGGATCGCCCTCGTACCGGCCGCGATACCGCGGATCGCCGGGGGCCAGGCTGCGCAGGCCGTAAGGCGTCAGCAGATGCCGCTCGACGGCGTCCACAATGGCTTTGGCTTTATCGGGCGGAAGCATCTGGTGGAAGAGGCTCACGGCGAAGATCTGGTTCGGCCGCATGGAGGCATCGCGGACATCTCCATCGACGACGTCGTAGAGGCACTGCGCCGCCTCGTTCCAGAATAACTGCGGGAAACTGTTCCGCGCGCGATCGGCAATTCCACGATAGTGCCGGCTGTCCGCGGCGTAGTCGTACCGGAGCGCCAGGTCTTCCATCACACGGAGGGCGTTATACCAGAGGGCCTGGATTTCGACCGGCTTGCCGCGCCGCGGCGTCACCACCCAATCGCCGATCTTGGCATCCATCCAAGTCAACTGTACACCTGGTTCGCCGGCATTCAGCAGCCCGTCGCTGTCTGTGTGGATGCCGTACCGCGTGCCACGCTCGTGCCAGGAGATAATATCGGCGAGCACGCCATAGAGATGGTCGCGGACGAAATCGTAATCCTGCGTGCAGGCTGCGAGCGCGCGCACGGTCTCGAAGAACCAGAGCGTGGCATCCACGGTGTTGTATTCCGGTGTTTCTCCCGCGCCGGGGAAACGGTTGGGCAGCATCCCCCGATCCACACACCCGGCGAAAGCCAGCAGAACGCTTTTGGCCACATCATACCGGCCGGTCGCCAGCGTAAGGCCCGGGAGGGCAATCATGGTGTCCCGTCCCCAATCGCCGAACCAGTGATAACCGGCGATCACGGTGGTTTGGCTGCCGCGCTGCACGATGAATTGATCGGCGGCGCGCGCCAGCAGCGGAACGAAGGGGTCGCTCGAAGGCGTGGATGCCAGCACCGCCTCGCGGCGCTCGATTTCGGCGGCGCGAAGCCCGGCGATCAAGCGCGCCGCTGGCCGGTCCGTCGACGCCAGGATCGAGGCGGAGGCGTCGCGGTGCAAGTCGAAGACCAGAACGAGCGGGTTGAACAGGTCCTCGCGGAAATCCAGGCCGCGCTCGCGCTCCCGGTCGTACTCAAAATTGCGGAACCAATATCCGGCCGGCTGAATGTCCGCGCCGGAGTGGCTCAAATAGAGCGATGGAAGGCAAGGATACGGGGTAATCTTCACGGAGTTGGCGTCGATTTCGAAGCGCGGGTCCAGCGCGCTATTCTCATGGGTGGCGCCGTGGTAATCGCGGAACGCGATCAGCGGCCGCAACTCGAGCGTGCAGGCGGCGGGGATCGCGCCTGCGGGCGCGCGCAGTTCGTACTGAATCGCGGACGTGTTTTCGCCGTAAAGCATGAAGACCGACTTCTCGAGTTCGAGTCCTTCGATCTCGTAGACGAAGACGGGGAAAGGGCCCTGCCGGAACTCCTTCAGAAGCAGATGGCCCTGGGGATGAACCACACCCGGATAGCGGTTCGCCGATAGATCGTGCCGGCGCCCATCGACGACCAGGGTCTCCTCCAACTTGGCGAGCAGCAGCATGCGGCCCACGGGAGGTTTGGTGGCGGCGATCAGCAGGCCGTGATAGCGGCGCGTGTTTAGCCCGGCGATGGTGGATGACGCGAAGCCGCCCAGTCCGTTGGTCTCCAACCATTCGCGGCGGAACGCTATTTCCGGATTTTGGCAGACCTTGCGATCGAAGTGGATCATGGCGGCGATCTAAGAAATCAGCCACAGATAGACGCAGATGCACCACGGATAAAAACGGGGTTGGGTTGTGGGTGGTGGGTTGTGGGTGTCCGTGGCTAAATACTTTGCCCCCAGGTTCCAGGGTATCCGATTCAAAAGACCTGTGATGACATGGACGCTGTTGGGGCTGTTTCGCGCTCCGGACCGAATGGATCCGACACCGTCTGAAATTCCACAGCGATTGATTCGACAGCTCTTTGATCTGGATGCCGGCTATGCGGAGGCTCTCTGGGCCCTGGATCAACCTCCGGGAACCCTGGATGTGAAGGCCATGCTCCGCGATACGCTGGCCGCTTTGGAGCAGTTACCGGAAGCCTCCGCCCGATTAAGGAAGAATCTTCGCCGGCGGCCGCATCCCAGCTTGGCCCGTCTGGAAGTCGCCGTTCGCCAGAGTCCGCTCCCGGCGGAAGCCTACAACATGGTCCCAGGCCGCGCGGCGGCGCAAGGACAAGCGATTCGGAGCGTCCAAAACGGATTCGGTAAGGACACGCCGGCCAAGGCCCGCCGCGACGCATTGAGCAATTGCCGGCGCGGCAGGCATGTGCCTGCGCCACGGAATGGTAGAGCGTCACGTAATCCATGACTTGCCGCCCAATCCGGCGCGAGGAACGGCGAGCCGGCGAAGATTGGTGAGACATTTCACAGGAATGACGCCCGAAGACAAGCCACAACGAAGCCGTCTGGTGTATACTAATCTACATCGGCTACGCCAAATGGAAAATACCGGGGCGCGGGGCGGCGGCATGAGTTACTCGCTAAAGCCGCGCGGATTGTCATGAAGGAGAAGGGGGTTATGAAACGGAGGTGGAGCGTCTACGCGCTCTTCGTGAGTGTCTCTTTGTTCCCTGGCATGGCACATGCCATCGATTGTTCGGGCCTGCCGACCCAGTTCACCGGGAACGAGTTCCCTACCGGAAACTTTTTCAGCAATTTCGACAATTCCTGCTACCTCATCCCTTTCGCATCAGGCAGCGGGTCGCAAGCGGGCGATTTGAACAGCCTATATTACAAGATTTATTACAAGGTTGACCCCCGCTACCAGCTCATCATTCTGGGAGATTTCCCGAATACACGGTACTTCTCGATCACGGTTTACGATGCCCATGGGGCTCCGGCGCAATTCATTTTGGATGCGAACATCGTGCCCTTGACCTCCGGCTTCATAAACCCATACCAGCCAGGAGTTGCTTTCCTGAACGGGCAGCAGTATGCGGTGCCCGTCGATTTTGGAGGCACTCCGGGTACGCTCGAGACCGGCTGCATGATGAACGGGGTCAACGTTGACGTCAACGCGATGGATGCCACCCAGCGGCATCAGGGGATGGACTGGAATAGCGATCCGAACGTCTTCCGCGCGAATCCCAACTTCGGGCTTCACATAGTCGATACGCCCCAGCACACGAATCCAAACACGGCGGGCGCCTTGATCATCCGGAACTATTTAGACATTACTCCGAAAAGCTACCAGACCACCCCGCATATCATCGTGCGCGACGTGGCCTCGGGTTGCGCGTATCCCGCTGCTTACGCGATGAACACCCTTCAGATCCTAGCTAGTAACGGAACCACGGGCAATGCGTGGCTGGACGGCGCTCAGGCCTCCTTGCATAAGCAATATGAGTACGTTTGGCTTTCCCAGCTTTGCTATGCGGCCAACCCGCAGAACAGTCTTGCCTGGGAGCGCAAAGCGGAGTATGAGCAGGGCGCTATTCCGGATGGCAGTTACGTAACCGTGAATATTCCAGCCGGCCTGCCGGCTAGTCTCGCCGGGGAGGGGAGAGTGATACGGTTCCGCTTTCGAATACCCTCAACGCCGCCCACTCCCTGCACAAACGGCTGCTCCAGATCCGGGAGCGAGGAACTGCGATACATGAGCCTGTCGTTTCAAAATCCCAATGGAATTACTCTCGCCAGCCTGGCGGACCAGGCTTTCACCCAAGACCCGAATGGTTATGTAACGCTGATCGTGGGAACCGGCGCGAGCATTCCTTCGTGGGTAACGGCGGCTGATGGTTATACGTTCCTGGATCTGACGGCCCTTTCTGGGTATCAGCAGCTCCAGTCGTTGAATTTTCGGAACATTCTCCCTTCAGGCACGTTCAACTGTTCCGGTGAGGCGGTGCCCTACCACACGGACGAATATACCCCCGCCGGCGGCCAAATGGGCGAGTATTTGCCAGTGGCGGACTTCCCAAACTCCGCGAACCTGCCACAGGTTGCGGTCCCGCTGGTGCAGCCGGATAACTGCGGCGTCTTTCCAAATGGCCCGGCGGCAGCCGCGCCGGCCTGCGGAGTCGGCACTCCGCCACCGGTCGCCATTTCCGCGGTGACCACGCAATGCGCCACGCAAGGTTGCAACCAGGTAGTCGCGCAGCCCCAGCCGCCGATGATCGTCGTCGGCGGCGGCTTTGGGGCTTTCCCGAACGGCCTTCCTTACACGGGGAATTCGAACTATCTCGAAATCACGGACACCACGCAAAACTGGAGTGCGGGTTATGCCGGGGACCTTTGTACCGTAGCCATCAGCGGATGGGCCGGCGACATGATCGAGCTAGTGCCGAACGTAAATCAAAGCGGAGTGTGTCCGCTGGCGGCCGGGGACCAGCTCACTGTGACAGTCTGGAATCCGCAGTCGATGGTTAACGCAACGTTTACCGTCACAGTCGCATCGAACTAATACTATGCTTCGCAATTACTCAGGACTGCGACGCCGGCTCCCGGCACATCGGGCAGCGGCTATGCGGCTAAGAACTTTCATGAAAGCGCCGAAAGCCGGATTGTGGTGTCTCACAGGGCTGCTGGGGGCGCTGTGTGCCCCGGCTTATGCTTCGGTCCAGATTTTGTCCACGACGCCGACGCTTAACTCGCCGCAGGTCATCGGCACGTCCATCGTCTGGACTGTGACGGCCACAGACAGCAATCCCGGCCCTCTGACTTTTCGTTTCAATGTATCTGGGCCGGGCGGGTCCTTTACTTTGGCGCGGGACTTCAACGCAGGTACGCTCGGCTCCGGTATCTGGACCTCCCTGCCATTCACGTGGACCCCAACCCAGACCGAAGGCATCTATCAAATCCAGGTGGTCATCAAGGACTTCACGTCCGGCGAAACTACCTCGCAGACAGAGCGCTTCCGGGTGCTGCCGCTGGTGAGCGGCAGCACGCCCGTGGCCGTGCCGACCGCCAACCCTCTGGTGGCGTTGTTCAGCGCGCCTTCATGCGCCGCTGGGAGTTCCATGCGGGCCTGGTTTCAACCACAGTCTCGGAACCCGGCCCCGGCCACCACGAATTGGGTGAAATGCCATCCCCCCGCCACCATGACGTTTGAAGTAGCCGGCATGTACCCCAATACCAAGTACAACATGTTCTCCCAGACGCTTACCGCGGGTAAAACAGTGAACGGACCCCCTCTGAGTTTTACGACCGGCGCGCTTCCGGCCACCATTCCCTTTCCTACTTTTCAAACCGTCGTTCCGCCCGGCGGACAAACCGACACCGCGGACTCCGTTCTCCTGCTTACTCCGCTCCAGTTTGACAATAAACCCACCTTTCCCGCCGTGGCGACTAACTTATCGGGCAATATTATTTGGTACTATTACCCGAGCGCCCCTGGTCATTTCCAGGTTATTATGCGGCCCCTCCCAGGCGGCGCGTTTCTCAGCCTTCAAAGTGGCAAGGCCTGGAATCCGGCTACGGTGGAAAAGCAAATCTTGCGCGAGATCGACCTGGCCGGCAACACGGTACGGGAAACCAACACGGGCGCGCTCCAGCAGCAACTGCTCGCCATGGGGGCAACCGACGGGGCGGCGTGCAACGCTTTTTCCAGCCCGGCGCCGGTCGGCGCGGCGTGCCTCGGCTCTTTTCACCATGATGCCATCCAGACCCTCCCCAATGGTCAGACCGCGCTCTTCGCCGACATTGAAAAGATTTTCCCGCCTGGGACCCAAGGGGACGCCAGCGGCCTTCCGGTCGACATCGTGGGCGATATGATCATCGTCCTGGATGCCAACTGGCAAGTTGCGTGGTATTTTGACAGCTTTCAGCACGACGGCGGCGGCGGGCAGTTGGACATCAATCGGCCGGCGGTGTTAGGGGAAACTTGTGTAATTAATCAAGGGAGCTGTCCGCCGATGCTCCTGCTAGGCCCTGGCATCGCGCCTTTTGCGAAGGATTGGCTGCACGCCAACAGTCTCTATTACCAGCCGCAAGACGGCTCGATCATCTGGTCTTCGAGACACCAGGACTGGGTCATGAAGGTCGACTATCAGAACGGATCGGGCACGGGAAACATCTTATGGCGCATGGGACTGGACGGCGACTTCGCCTTCCATAACATCTATAACGATGCCTGGCCGTGGTTCTCGCACCAGCACGACGCCGGTATCGAAAACAACGGCGCGGGGCCCCTGACGGTTTTCGATAATGGCGATACGCGGGTTTCCCCGCCGCCGGTTGGGTTGGGCAGCGGTAACAGCCGCGGCATGGCGCTGACTGTGGATGAGAAGGGGCTGCAGGTTACGCCAATCCTGAGCGTGGACCTGGGGGTCTACGCGCAGGCGTTGGGAAGCGCCCAATTGCTGTCCGACGGTAACTACTTCTTCCTGGCGGCAGACGTACTTCTCGCACCAACGACGGTAGTCAGCGACTCGATCGAAATCCTTCCTACTGCCGGCACGGACACCGGCACACAGGTCTTGAGCCTGCGGAGTACGCAGAGCTACCGCGCCTGGCGGATGCCCAGTTTGTATACGCCTCCCACTACGTAGGAGCCCGCGGATTACGCTTCGCAATCCATGAAGCAGTACCCGATCAGGTGGCACGCATTCATGTAATCAGCTTTGCCAGTTTGCTTCCGGCGGCCCGCCATCACATGTGAAAAGTGAGAGGCGAGGCGGGAGCTGGAACGGCCACCATGGTCCGCACGAGGTCGCCCGTTTGCCGCCACCACCCGCTTAGGACCTGGCCGTCATGATGGGTGCGCAACGGGCGCCAATCGCTCCCGCCGGAGACCTGCGCCACGAAGGGGTCGACAGCCACACTCCGGGTGTCGAGCCGAAGCCCCACGCGCAGCGCTTTGAGCACGCTCTCTTTTCCGCTCCAAAGCAGGGCGAGAAGCCGCAAGCGGTCCGCCGACGATGCCTGCGTCAGGAGTTCCTGTTCTTCGGCGGTGAAGTAATCGGCGGCGAAGGCGTCGCTGCGCGGCTCGACGATTTCGAGATCGCAGCCCAGCCCCACCGTGGGCCCTGCGATGGCGCAAGCCGCCCGGCCCTCGCGGTGGCTGATCGAGATCGTGACGGGCGCGGGTGCATTCGCGAGGAAGACCTCCGGAGCGCCGCTGGGGGCCGGGCGTATTTCCATGCGCGCGAGGGACCGGGGATCGGCGGGCAGATTCAGGTAAAGGGACACTGCGCGTTTCGCCGTCCAGCGCCCCAGCCGCCAGTCGCCGCGGCGCTTGGCGAAGCGCATGCCGCTCAGGCGGACCCCTTCGCCGGCGCTCAGCCAATCGTCTTCGGCGGGCAGGTCCGCGGAAGTCTGTTCCAGCCAATGGACATCCATCCCCGGCGCCACCCTAATCGCTACGCGACAACGGTGTGCAGCGCTCTCAACGGCTCGACATCCACCGCATCGGGGTGCGCCACCATTTTG
>ODAK010003222.1_pt1 | contig 17019 bp, 11 predicted proteins | sample 1539591 | NCBI WGS metagenome assembly ODAK01 (sample SAMEA3539303, study PRJEB22396) | soil metagenome | biome: tundra; feature: field; material: soil | place: USA | collected 2010-05 | depth 0.15 m
TTTAAGACATTCGACGCGATTGGTCACATACCCGCGCGATAGAATTACGAGGTCCGTTGATTGCAATCCCGGAGGTGAGCATGTTCCAGGTCACGCGCGAGCTTCGTTTCTGCTACGGCCATCGCTTGCTGAATTACGATGGCAAGTGTCGGCACCTGCATGGCCACAACGGCCGGGCGCTCATCACGCTCGAAACCGATCGCCTCGATCCGCTCGGCATGGTCGTCGATTTCTCGGCGATCAAACGCATCGTCGGCGGTTGGATCGACGCCCATCTCGATCATCGCATGATCCTGCACAAAGACGACCCGGTGTTACCGCACCTCAAGGAACAAGGCGAGCCGTTTTTCCTGGTGGACGTCAATCCCACGGCCGAGAATATCGCCAAGTTGATCTATGATTTCACGGCTGCACAGGGGTTTCCGGTGATCGAGGTGCGTCTGTGGGAGACCGAGGATTCGTTTGCCGTCTATCGTCCGAGCAAATGAATCTCAAGCCCGCAGGCGAGTCCGGCGAGCCTGCGCGGATAGCTCGCAGAAATTTTTCATCGATTCCATCTTGACATTGGCTCCCTCCGCATCTTAAGATGAGAACGTGGTCAAGGAATTCAACCACATCCTGTCTTGGTAGATGAGATTGTTACGTTGATCGCAAAGACCATGTCCTTGAGTTGATCGCCAGGTAGTTTTCTTGATTTCCCTCAATGGCTGTTTTGCGGCATGTGTCAACATGTCAGCGGATGATGGTCGCGCTAAACATTTCATTCAAAGGAAACATAAAACGTTTCAAAACGTTTTGTCCGAGCCGAACCTTCCGGAAGTGTTGTATTGTTCCTAGCCCCCCTGGGACTTGCACACTTCCGGATGTTTTTTTTGCATTTCTCGATATTTCCCCGGTCAACACCGGTGGTGAAGTCCTTCTGCTGCCACAGGAGAGAGACGCAATCGAGGTTCTGGGTCGCCAAGGTCTTTTTCACGTCTCCCATTGAAAGGTTTACTATGCCCCCACTTACTTCCGAAGGCCAGCGCGTTGTCGAACAACTGGCCCAGAGTTCCGGCTTCAGTCCCGACTCCGTGACCCACATGCTGGTGGCCGTGCTTCACGGCAACGGCTCGATGGCTCAGTTCGGTCATCCCGAGTTCGGCGGAAACGGACAATGGATGCGCGGCGGCATGCTCATGGTGGGGGACATGTTCAACAGCAACCTCAAAGCGCGCGTCGATTCGCTTTGCAACGACATCGCCAACATCCTGGGTCGCGAATCGGGGCAATCGACCCTGTTCATTCCAGACCCGCAGGCGAATTGGTGGCCGGCCGAGTTTGGCGCCCCCAGCGCGACCGGTTCGCAGAACAACCTCCGATATGCCTACTTCGCCGGAGCGCACCGCCTGGCCGTCGATTCGGGCGGCGACGTCTGGGTCTACGACACTCTGGACCACCAGATCGGCGGTTTCGCGCAGCAACAGGGTTCGGGGACTTCCATCGTGTTCAGCAGCCAGTACGGCACGGTGGTCCTGTCGAGTCTCCCGGTCGTCTCGCGCAATGGTCAACCAGTGTGATAAGGGCCACCTATCGATTCTCGGAGAAATCTTGCCCAAAGCCCCGTTTCTGCGAGAATCGGCCGAACAAGTTGCAACGCTGAATTCCATGATGATCAAGAAACATGGTGACCCATGTGCTTACGAGAATACAAACGCATACGGCATAAGCGAGGCGACGGCGATTTACGATGCCCCGTTGACTTGCTCTCGCACTTTGCCGACTCACCGTTTGCTCGCGTCCGCCAAGTCATTGTTTCCTGTGGGGCGTCGGCTCGCCGATTTCGATGTTGCCGCGAAAATCGTTTGAGGGGATTAAGCATGAACTGCCTGAATAAGGCGGGAACGTTTGCGGCGCGTTATCGCCGCAGGCACAAGGCGATTTGTCATGATTGCGAAAGCCTGGGATCGAATGGAGCGGGTTCCGACTGGGCACGTAGATGCGGTCACCGGGCGCAATCTGGTAGTTCGTCGTCGTGTCGCCGAGTTGCACGATCTGCTTCCAACAAATCGGCAGCACGATTCGTGGACAGTTCGGCTTGCTGGGTCGGCTCAGGATGATGTTGTCGCGTGACGCTTTGTCATTCAGGCCGCCCGCCTGCATCAGCGCGTCGAGCGCTGTCTCGTTGCCGTTGAGTTGGAATCGTCCGGGCGAATTGACCTCGCCGATCACGTAATAAACCTTGCTCTGGCGCGAGACGAGTCGAACGGAGATGAAGCCGGCGTCCTTGGTTTGAGAAAGCACGGCTGCGCGCACGACCTCTTCGACTTCCGGAACGGTTTTGCCCATGACTTGCAGATGCCCATACTTGCCGAGGTTGATCGTGCCGTCGGGTTGGACCGGTTGATCCGAGGGGAGACGCACCGGCGAATCCAGGTCCGCTGGCTGAACCAGCAGCACGTCGCCCGGCTCCACGACATACGCCGGCAACGGTTGTTTCTCCAGTTCGCGCGGCACTTGCAAAGGCCGAGCGTTGGCATCACGCATCTGTTTGGCGCTCTCCGTGAGTTGGTGCCCTTGCGGCGGCAACAGCGAAAAGCCGCTGGCAGGCCCGGATGAACATCCGACCATGACCACCGGAACGAGACTCACCATGGCGGCAATCGCGGACCGCGGGAATCGTGACATTGCCGACATCTCCCAGGATACCATCTTGACGTGGCTCCTCCACAGGCTGCGCCTTCAACGTCATTATCCAAATCGGCACGCTCAGAATATTTATTGAGCCTACCTGTGCTATTAACCGCTACGATCGCCACAGGCCGTAGTGATTCACGAAAAGCAATGAGGAATGAACAACGAGGAGTGAGGAATGAGGAACTTCTTAATTCCTAATTCCTCGTTGTTCATTCCTCATTGCATCTTGCGCAAAAGTTGCTGGCGTTCGGCGTCACAGCAGAGGACCAAACTTTTCATGGATTGAAAGTAACGGGCAGGTTGGACCGGTCGAGAAAAAAGCGGACCGCCTCGTCCGAGAGGAGCGCAAGCGGCTGGGATCGAATGACGGGGCTGCGCACGGTGCCGGTCACTTGAAGGTGAGCCACGTGATTGGACAGGAGGGCACTCGCCTCTTGCAACAGCACGAGGGGAACCGGACCGGCGATCGGGACACGCAAGGCGAGCGGGCCCAGGCGCACCGTGGGTACGCCGCTGGGTCCGCTCTTGGCGATGACGTTAAGATTCAAACGACCGTCGAGCGCGACACTGCCGTCCACGTAAAGCCGGGCTTTGTTCCCTTCAAGCGTGAGTTGCTGGACGCGCAGGGCGCCGCGGTCGAGGCGAGCCCGCAGATCGCCCTTTTGAAAAGTAGTGGAGGGCCCGACGCCCAGGTAAGGTGCGATTTGTTGCAGCACCGGAACCTGGAGGGCCTGAGCCTGCTGAAAGGAAGCGACCAGAACGCCGCCGATGTCGTTGAGCGAGCGCACGTCTTTGCCGGCGAAGTCGAAACGAGCGCTGGTTGGGCCGGCGCCGAATCCACTGGAGCCCATGGTTTTTCGAAGCACCTCCTGCAACTCGACCCGCTCAAGCCGAAGCTGCCCTTCGAGACGGATGCTTTGCTCCCAGGCGAGCGTCATTTTCGCGGTGGCTCGTCCGCGCGTCACCTGAGCGGAGGTTTCGTGGATTTCGATGTGACCGCGATTCTGGCTCGGCGCGAAGTCCCAAACCACGGGGAGACGCCATTCGGCGACTTCGAGGCCGAACACTTTGCCGCGCGGCATCTCGAAGTCGGCGCTGCCTCGCCACGTGCCGCCGAGACTGCCGCGGAGGCGTGCCTGGAGGAGGCCTTCGACCTTATCGTCCAGCCAGGGGCTCAAGAGGGTTCTTGCGTTCACGCGATCGAGGTTGAGGGTAAACGAACTTTGTTCGGGTCGGCGGAGATAATAGGTGAGCCGGGCCACCAGGGTCCCCTGGGCGATATCGCCGCCGAAGTCGCGCACGCGAAGCTGCTGCTCCGACAAGACGACGTCGCCTTGCAGGTTCTCGGCCAATCTCGTGTCGTTCCAGCGCAGGTTGGCGATTCGCAGGGTGCCTTGTCCTTCGGGGAAACGGTCGGACGTGTCGTGAGTGTAACGGACCTCCAGGTTAAGCCGGCCCTTCAGTCCCGCGGCGCTCGAAAGATTTAGCGCCTTGAACAGCCCGGCGACCTGGACGTTTTGGATGCTCAGCCGCCCTTTTTTTGCGGGCTCGTTCTTCGCGTCTTTGGATTTGGCCGCGGGTGGAATTTGGCCTTCCAGGTCGAACGTCCCTCCCAAGGTTCGCCCTTCGAGTTTGTAATCGAGCGCTCCCTTCTGGTATTCCAGCGTGCCGTGCAGTTGTTCCGTGGGGATATTCTGCACGCGCAGCAGCGGGGCTTTGAGATCGATATGAAGCGAGGCGGTACGCGTCTTGCCCGCCTCGACCGGAGGCAATGTCCCCGCAATGGCGCCTTCCACTTTCCCCGCAACGGCGAAAGGCATGCGAAGATCGCGTGCAAGCTGCTTGACGTTGAGATCGTGAATGCGCAGATCGAACTTACCGGCCGCCTTCGGGTCGAGCGGCAGCACGCCGGACCCTGTCGTCTTGCCGTCATAGAGCCGCGCATCCCGTTGCGTGATTTGGAGCCTGGCGCCATCGGTCTCCCAATGGAACGCGACCGCTTCGGCCTTCAAAGCATCGACCTTGAGGTCATTGGCTTTTGCGTCGCCGGACGCTTGGAACTCGAACGGATTCAGCTTTCCCTTGAGGACCATGGTGCTCGTCAACGCGCCGCCAAGATCCGGCAAATTGGTTGGCCCCGCGAGGGCCAGCTTCTTCAGCGAAGCCAGGCTCCAGTCGCGCAAATCCAACTCCGCAAGAAAAGCGTAGTCGTCGCTGAGACGCAGTTCGGCGGACGCGTTGACCGGAGTGCCTTCCACGCGGACCTTGAGATCGTCCAATTTTACGATGCCGTCTTTAAGCCGCACTGAAGCCAAAACGGGATCCAGGAGAAGGCCGTAAATCTTCAGTCGATCGCTGCGAAGGACGCCATCTGCTTCCAGAGCTTGGATGCTCTGGAGCTTGTTGGTTTGGCCCCGCAGGGATACTTTGCCGGAAAAGGTGCCCTCCAACTTGTCCGCGGGCAGATCGAGGAGCGGGTGAACGGGAACGCGATCAAGCGTCAAGTCGAGTCGTAGGTCGCCGAGCGGCCGGATCTGCATTTGGCCGCTGCCTTGCATCGTTCCACCGTTGTCTTTATCGGCTTCCTCAGCGCCGACGGCGACTTTCAAGGAGGTCAGGAAAAGCGTGCCGTCCGCATAGTGGAAATCGGCATTCACCTCTTCGATTTTCGCACCGCTCATCACGAGTTGCGTGATCCGCATCGAGCCCTCGGCCTTGTACGCCTTGAGGTCGGCGACCCGATCGATGGGGATCGACGCCTTAACCTGAAACGAAAGCTTGCCGTCAATCGGGAACGGCAAGTTGACGCCCTGGGCCTTGACGACATCGGCGAGGCTGACGTTCTTGAGATGAAAATTCACGTCGAAATAGTCGGGCGGTCCATTGAGTTTTTCTATTGGAGCTTGCAGCAGCAGCGTGGTTTGGTTTGTAAGGATGGCGGCAAGGACCTGCTCGATTTGCATCGGGGCCTGGGTCGAGTTCGCAGCAGACTTGCGAACCCCGGCGCGACGCGGCGCAAGTTGCCAATCAAAGTCGATCGGTTCGCTCTTGCCGGCCGGATCACGAACTTGGCCCTTGCCCTGGCTCTTGGCGGCGAACTCGCGCGTCGGCAAGGTGGCCAGGACCCCGGCGCCGGAAAACCATTGGCAGGGCGCCGCCCGCGCGCCCAAAAATGCGACGGCAGCGGCGGGGCTGATACGCGCCGAACCAATCGTCATCTCAAGCCTGGCGTTGCCGTACAGCTTCCCCTGGGCGATCGACTTGCGGACCACCGCGGGGATGCTCCAGGCCTCCGGCAAGTCATTCGCGTCGAGATTCTCGACCTTGATTTTGCTGAACGCCAGCTTGCTGATTGGGCCACCGAAATCAACATCGGCCTCCGTGAAAATCGTCCCGCCGAACGCCTGGCACTGGGCGTCGCGCAACTGGGCGCGACTGTCTTCGATGACGACCCTCGCACGGGCGTGATGAGCGTTAAGTTCGAGCGCGGGCATGATTAGCGCGACATTTTGCGGAACGAGTTCGATGCGATAATGCAGGGCGCTGGTTCCCATATCATAACTCGCCGCCAAATCCGCGCTCGTATCGCCGCTGACGATTTGCAGGACCCCGCTGACCTCCGCGGGAAGGAACGGGAGGCGATCCAGCAAATTCTGGGTAATCGGGATCCGCGCGGCACTCTTGAGATGAACGGTTGCGACTCGCGCATCTTTTTCCAAGGCGCCGCCCAGGAGCAGCTTGCCCACCTCCGCGTTTTCAGCAGACCCAGAGAGCACAAGTCGGCCGGCCTGGTTGTCAAGGCGAGCGTTGACGTTCTTGAACACGAGATCCGCCTGCCCCTCCTTGCGGAATATGATCTCGCCCCCGCCAATCACAGCCTCGGTGAAAGCATCGATCGGAGTCGTCGTCGTGCTGTGCGGACCAGCGGGCATGGGGAAGCGAGTAAGCAGTTCGCCGGCCTGGTTGAATCGCAGCAATACCGCTGGTTTGTGAAAGGTCACGCTCTTGGGTTGGGCCGCGCCGCTGACCAGGTCCCACAGCGAGACGTCCACATCGACCGCGGCGACCTTCAGTAACGGGGCGTCGTTGCCCTTGCTTTCCTGCTCGAACAATTCAAACCCGGTGATCGTGGTGCTACTCAATCCGACATTCACTTCGCCCACACGCACCGATCCCCCCGTGGCGGCCTCCAGCCGCGCCGTCACCTGCTGAGTGACTCGATGCGACCGCAGGTAAAAGCGAACGGCGACGAGCGACACAATCACCACGAGGACGAGGGCAACGAGCGTGATCGTCAGGATCCGTTTCATATGAAATCCTCAGGCGTACTACGTGGACTCGTCGTACGAGCCGTGCCGCGACGGAAGAACGAACAACTTCCATTATCAATGGCAAACGAGGCGCGCGAGGGGAAAAAGTCAACCAGCGGATCATGCGGGTCGACCTTTTTTGGCAACGTCGGCTTTATAACCCGATCTGTCGGCACAATCGTCCGGATTTTACGATGATTCCCAGCCGGCATTATCCCCGCCGTACTTTGCCTCTCGTTTTATCCGCGAGGCAATGGGTAAAACCGCTGGAGTGATGCAAAAACTGGGCCGTTTGAATTGAAATTTGGCGCGCCCGTGCCGAACTGTTTACATCGCGCTAGCCCCAGAACCCGCGCAGACGCTCGTTGTCAATGACGCCAAGCGGGAAGCGTCGGCTATAGACGTGGTCGGCGATGCCGGCGAATTCGCGCAGGGCGGTGTGGAGATGCTCGGGGCGGACCCGGATCCCGTTCGGCCGGTCCAGGGCCAGGGTCCGCGGGTTGATCGGCACGTGGAATTGCCTCTCGTCGGTGGCGCCGACGACGCGATTGCCCCGGATGCCCCGGCCGAGGAACATGATAGAGCCGATCGACCAGTGATCCTTGCCGTTGCCAGCGTTATAGCTCGGCGTGCGGCCCATTTCACTCTGGACGATGATGACGAGCTTGTCGCGAATCCGCAACTCCTCGGCCCGGCGCATCACGTAACGAATACCGGCGAGAAACTCCGGGATGAGCCGCATCTGATCGGGATCGTTGTTCGCGTGACTATCGAACTGGCCGATGCTCAGGTTCGCGGAGACGCAGACGCCCGCCTTGAACGACGCCAGAGCGATGTCGGCCTGTTGCGACAGGCGCTCACGGGGAATCTCGCGCGGAATGTGCGGAGTTACGCGCTCCAGAGCTTTCGAGTTCGCCTGGGCCGCGTACAGCATGTTCTCGGCATGTTCCGCCCGCGGCAGGCGTGGTTGGGCGGCGCGAGACTCGACCTGGACCTGAAGCGCGCGTTCGATCCGGTCGAGAGCGAAGCGGTCGTGATAGGGCGACCGCTCATTGCCGTTCACGGCATCGGCGTTCGCGAGGCCTCGCAGCGACGGTAAATACGGCACGCGCGACATGGCCACGAGATTGCCGGTTGCCGAGTAGTTGCCAAAGGTCAGGAACGAAAGCGGACAGGCCGGCCCCTGGCAAGCGGCGACGAGTGCGGCGAACGTCGGGTACGCCATGCTATCGAGCTTGCCGGTCGCCATGTAGCGAGCGCCGGGGGCGTGATTGTTGACGGAGTAATCGAGCCCGTTGAAGACGAGGAGATCGTTACCGAACTGGGCGTAGAAATCCTCGTTGCTCAAGCCCCCCTGGATGTGCCGCGCGTTCGGGGCGTACTTGTGGGCGCCGCGCGTGAGGATGTCCCCCTCCTGATAGAGGCGGTTGATGTTGTTGACGCCCTTGGGGTCCATCAGGTAGGTGGTGTCCCAACCGCCAGAGGCGTTGAAGACGACGTAGTACGGGCCATCGTAGGGTTCGTTCGGTGCTTCCGCGCGGGTCGGCAGCGGGAAGCGAAGCGGGACTGCGAGGCCGAGGCCGGCCAGACCGCAGAGCTTGAGAAAATTGCGTCGATCGCGTTGCATGGTTACCTTGCCTTCCTATTCGCTTTTTTTCCTTTGTCATGATAATAGGCTCCGAGGTTCGAAGCAACAGCCTGTGAGAATGCGGCTTGACCGATTTCCAGTTACCGGTGACAATAAAAGTCCTTAGCCTTGGAGGATGACCATGAAACTCTCGCTCAAAGCTGTTCGTTTCGTGATCGAAGCATTGGAGAATTACCAGAAGGATCATGACCGGCGACTGGCCGACGAGGAGCTATCCGAAGACGCCGTCTCCGACCTGACCAATGATCGGCTCTACCTGGAGGCGATCAAGAAGGACTTCGAGGCCTACCGCGATCAGCTGGCTCAGCATCGCGAAAGCGTCAGCGTCGATGTTTGAGGGGAAGGCGGCAACACCCATTTTGCAACGGGGGGCAGACAACGTTTTTCTCAGCTTGAACAAATGCGTCGATCGTGTTGCATCGGTGTTTGCTCTCAATCGTGGGTTAGGATTCAATGGGCTGCAAGTCTGCCACATGGGATAGCTGTTCCCGCCAATCCCAATTGGCCGGTTTTTCTTTCGGGTCGTCCCAGTTCACTCCGGTTTCGACCCAGTTCTGACGCCAATCTCGGATGGCTGTAGGTGATGCGTCTCCGTAGCCAAATTCGACCCCGCAGCAGGAGCAAAACGCGTAGGTGGGAGACTTGCCATCGCAGCCCCACGGCGGCTCGCCCTGCAACAAGCCGCAGACCCGACATCTTATGATAATATCGTTATTGTGCATTGAAGTAATCCAGGTTCGTCGGAAAGCCATGCACGGCTGGATCCGGCTTGAAGAGGGTTCTCGGGACGCCTTTAGGACCCAATACGCCAAACGTGTTGGTAATGGGATTATACCGCAAAACATCACCATTCGCACGCCTGCGTGTCAAAGTACCCGCAGGCGGGTTCAATAAGAACTGCTGAGCCTGTCTGACGTAATCTAAAGCATTCCTTGCGCCAAAATCACCGCCGTGATCCTTGAAATGGCGAAGGGCATTTTGAGCTGGACTCTTGGTTTTGGTGGCGCTCCACATACGTCGGGTCGCATTGGGTTACTCGTAAAGAAACTCCGGCCGTCGCAACAGATAGGTCAGCACGCCGCGCCACGCCCGGATCGTGTAATGCGGATCGTTCGGAGCGTCGGCCAAATTCGCTCGACAATGGTAAGCTTCGCGGTTTTCGATGCCTTTCTGCAACTTGGCGTCGGCGACGATTCCCGCGAAAAGATCGAACGTGCGCGCAATCTCCTTGGAATCGACGGCATCGTTGCGTCCCAGCACGAGCTCGTGCAGGTGGACGATGGCCCGGCGAATTTGGGCGTCGGCTTCCGGCGACGAGCCCGGAAGGACATTCGGTTCGATATCGGGAAACAAGCGGCGCTCCGACGGCTTGAGCATAAAGTCGCGCAGGGTGTGTTTGCACGCCACATCGTTGGCCAGGATGCGCTGGATCGCGCCCATGGCGCCGCTCGGGTCGGTGGCACGCTCGGTCACTTCCTTGGAATCGATGCCGCCGTAGAGGATCGCGAGCTGGTCGTGGAGCTTGCCCCAACGTTGGCCGAAGATCGCGTTTACCTTTCGTTCGAGTTGCTCCGGGCCGAGCATGCGGACAACGCCGATGTCGTCCAGCTCCGTTTTCCGTTGCGGATTGGCGAGCGCCGTGGCAATTCCGTCAGCGCGGTAGAAGTCGGAGACGATCCAGTCCTTGAAGGCGTTCTTGAGGTTAAAACCGGTCTTGGCGAAACGTTCCGCGATGGCTTCGGTTTGGCGGCGCTGTTCCTGGTAAGCTCGACGCTTGGCGGCATAGAGCGGATCGTCGAGGTCCTTCGAGGCCAGCAATACCTTACGCCCCGTGAGAATGTAATAGACATGCTCGACCATGGCGACTGCGAAGCGCGGGTCCTTCGCCGTGCGTTCGCCCAGCCATTGCAGCGATCGCCAGCGTTCGACAGGCTCCAGCTTTTCCCCTTCGAAACCGGTCTCGAACATGTCCTTGTACCAGCCCCCCTTGCGGCGGCCGTAGACTCCTTCGAAGTCATAAAAATCCTGGAAGCAGCCGGCGACCGGATCAATCGTCCGATGACAGACGACGCACTCGGACGCCTGCATCGTTGGGTTCGGATACTTCGCCGAGACCGCGGCGGCATCCGAAACCCGCGCGGCCAGGTCCAGAGCATCCACGCCGAGGAAGTGCAGATAGTACATGCGCGCCCGCAGCCGATTGCGGTTGGTTTCCGTGGTCGGATAGCGGCGCAGGTATTGGAAGCTGCTCAGCAAGCCCGCGTGCGGATAGTCCCCGGTGGCCGATTCCTGATCGGTCGCCTTGCTCCGCCCCTTTAAGGCCTTGAGCTTGACCGGGATGTATTCAAAGGGGTCATCGGGATTCTTGAACTTCGCCTTTACCTCGTCGAAGATTCCGTAGCCGCGCGCGGTGAAGGGCGTGACCATGATGTAATCGGCCGTGACGACGTCGGTGAAGGGGCGATCGTTCCGCACGATATGCTCGACCAGCTTCATGGGCTCGCCGAGGAGTGCCTTGCGGTAGTCGGCGTCGAGCTTGTAGCGAGCCTGCTGGCGGGCTTTCGGGTCGGCGATTTGGCTCAGGTCGTGGTTCGCGGTCCAGAGCCGGGTCTTGGTGAAATGTTCGTAGGCAAGAACGGTGGCCTCGGGGTTGCCGTCGAGACCGACCGTGAGAAAGACGTCATTGAAGCCTTCGCGGAGCCGATCGTAGAAGGCGTCTTCCGTCATCACTTTGTCGAGAATGCTTGGCAACTTGCCCAGCCCTTTTTCGCCCACCAAAGGCCGTTCGGCGTCCGTCGGCAGGCGGCCCGCCAACGACAGGGTGACGCGCCGAAGCAGCCGTTGCGGGTCCAGCATCGTCACGCCAGCGAAGAACGGCGGCAGGTTCTTGTCGTCGGCAAGCCCAGGGACGGCCGTCCCTGGGCTTTTCGGCGCATTGACCCGGCGGACGAACTCGGCCAGGATGAGATAGCCTTTCGAGCCGGGCTTGAGGACATCGTCGCCGCCGTGACTGAGACCGCCACTGGCCTTCACGAGAAGCCGGGATTGATCCTTGTGTTTCATCGCCGCCAACCGGGAAAACGCGTCGCGGTTGTGACGCAGTGCCTCTTCCTGGGCGTGTCCCTGTACCTTCCTGGGATCCTGCAAAATCAGCTTACTCTCCTCGGCGTCGCCTCCTTGTTTGTGACACTGAAGGCACAAAGCGGCGCCGACCTTCGGCCAAACTTCCTTCACGAAGTAATCGTCCAGGTTCCGATTGATCGGGGGAGCGCTATACGGTTTTTGCTCCTGGCCGCCGACGCCTGCGAAATGGACCAGCAGGGAGCAAAGAGCGAGAATTACCCAGCGCGTTTCGTGCGGCATTTGGAGTCCCTCGACCGTGGCGTCATCATCTGGACCTGTGGCGAACTAAACGTGGCAATCACGGCATGCTGTTGGCATCTTACACGATAGCAGGCCATAGAGCACTCAAAATTCGACAAGTTTTTGCTCAACGCCGTGAATGAGGAATGCTGAGCGAGGAACGGAGAATCAGGGTGCCTAAAACAATGAACCACGGATACCACCGATGTCACGAATAAGAAGATCGAGTGACGCTGGTTTGCGAGTTAGGCGTCACGACGCCGAAATTCTTTCTTTTCCTATCCGCGTTATCCGTGCCATCCGTGGTTCATAATTTTACGCGCTCTTAGGAATTTCCAAGCCCGGCGCTTGACCTTCCGCCTTGGTCTGCGACAATCTCAAGATATTCGCGTAGTCCCACCCCAAGGAGCCTGCCAATGTCTCGCATGTCTCGGATGCTGTTTCTCCTCGCCGCCGCGTTCGTCACCGCCGGTTTGATCGGTTCGACCTTCGATGTTTCCGCTCAGGACAAAGACAAGAAGAAGGACGAAAAGAAAGCCGAGAAAAAAGAGGACAAGAAAAAAGACGAGAAGAAGGAGATCGTCAAGGAAGAGAAGAAGGAGCCCTTCAAGCCCGATCAGGCCCAGATCGAATTCAAGTATCTCGACAAGGATAAGAAAGAGAAGTTCCCCTGGGTCTTCGCCGTCGCGTTTGCCGCGGATGGCAAGACCGTGGCCGCGGCGTATCGCGACAACACCGTGAAAATCTGGGACATCGCCGCGAAGACGGATATTCAAACATTCCAGGGCATGCCGACCGAGACCAAGGGCCTGGCGTTCGTCAAAGGCGAGGTCTTCGTCAGCACCGGCAAATGGAACAAGGAGAAGAAAGCCTGGGAAGGCGAGATCAAAACCTGGGACGCCAAGAACGGCAAGGGGGGCAAATCGCTCAAGGGGCATGCCGCCACGATTGAGTCGTTGGCGATCTCCAAGGACGGCAAGTTCCTCGCTTCCGCCAGCGACGACAAGACCGTCATCCTCTGGGACCTGGCCGCCGGCAAGGAAACGCAAACCATCAAGGGGCACACCGACGGCGTCTTGAGCGCCAACTTCAGCCCCGACGGCAAGCAACTCGTGACCACCAGCGCCGACAAGACCGTCCGCGTCTGGGACATCGCCGGCGCCAAGGAGTTGGTCGAGTTCAAGGTCGAACGCATTGTCGAGATCAAGGATGTCAAGGGTAAGGACGCCAAGGGTAAGGACGCCAAAGGTAAGGACGCCAAGGGTAAGGATGTCAAGCAAACAGAGTTGGGCCGCGAGTTTACGCACGCGGTCTTCACCAGCGACGGCAAAAAAATCGTCGCCGGCAATCTCGACGGCGTCATCAAGATCTACGACGTCGAATCCAAGAAGGAAGACAAAGAACTGAAAGCCCACGAAGGCGTCTGGGCCCTCGCCCTCAGCCCCGACGGCACCAAACTCGCCACCGGCGGCTACGACCAAACCATCAAAATCTGGGACGTCGCCACCGGCAAAGACCTCCGCACCATCAAAGCCCACCTCGGCACCGTGACAACCCTGAGCTTCAGCCCCGACAACCAATGGCTCGCGTCCGGCGGCATCGACGGCCTGGTGAAAATCTGGAGCGTCAAGTAGGTATTTCTCCCGTCGCCCTTGGGAGAGGGGCCGGCCATTTCTCCCCTCTCCCTCTGGGAGAGGGGCCGGGGGTGAGGGGGAAGCGCCCGAAACCGCCGCGAACAGTTTACTTAGAGGTCTTCATGCGAATCGGTACGTGGAATCTCAACGTTCAATGGAGCGATAAGCACAGTGCCCTACTTCAAAGGGAAAAGTGCGACATCTGGCTTCTCACCGAGGTAAGCCCTAGAGCCGTGAATCCCAAGGGCAAGATTGCGGGATTCCATTGTCACCTTTCATCTGGTGTCATGGCTCGCAAGCAGCATTGGGCCGCTGTCCTAAGTCTTCTTGCCCCTAGCAAGCTGCTTCCCGACCCGCATCCAGCGAGCGCGGCTGCAATTGTGAACGGCATTACCTACTGCTCAACGATTCTTCCTTGGAAGGACAAGAATGCAAGTGGCGATCCCTGGGTTGGTTCTTCTCAAGCTGCGAGGACTGGTGCTGCAATTGATCAAATATTGAAAGGGCTTAATCAAATATTGAAAGGGCCCCCGAAGTCCGATTTAGTGTGGGGCGGTGATTGGAATCACTCTCTCGTCGGCCGAGATTGGGCAGGGAGCAAGGCCGGGCGAGATCATATCCTCGAAGTGCTTAAGAAACGGAAACTGAATCTGCAAGTGCCCACGGCCGGGCTGCCGCACCGGTTGGGCGACGGTCAATACTCCATCGACCACGTCGCAGTGCCTTGGGCGTGGGACGTCAGATGTGCCTGCCGCGTCCCCGCCACCGGGCTTTCGGACCATGACGCCTACATCATTGAAGTCTACCAGCCAGGAGAGCGAATGAAAAACTCCATCTTTGTCATCAAGCCTTACAAATGGGAGGGCATGTGGGTTTTCGACGACCCGAATGTGGGCCTCGTGCGCGAGCCATTCGTTAGCGGCGCTGACACAATGATCGATGTGGCCACCGCTCACATTCCGAATGCCAACCAGGGCTTCTTGGCCGTTTTCTCAGCCAGCTATTTCCCCGATGCCCAGATCGTATTGGAATGGGTCAAAGAGGACGGCAGCGGAAACGTGTACCGTTGGGCCGAGAAGGCAATGGAGGGTTGGCTTTGTCCGGCATTGCTCAAGTATTTTGAGCAGCCACCCGCGAAGTTGCACATTCAGGTAAAAGCGGCCGGGCAAAAGTAGTCTTCGATTGCTGCATCTCGTGCAACGCTTTCAGCGTTGAATCGGATTGGGACACCCCAACCCAGGGTGCGCTCGCTTTGCTCGCGACCCTGGCCTTTGGGATGCAACGCCTTCAGCGTTGAAGAGCGGGCCGGCTTTATTGAGAGATTTGCTCGGCAAGTACTCGGAGATCAGCATAGCCGAAGCCCATGTGATACTTTTCCATAACACCCGCCGCCTTCTCAAGCTCCGCGACAAACTGTGGTCCCGTCTTGATCCGCCTCCATGCTTCTTCCTCCAACACACGTGCCGCCGCGACTGCCCGCGCGTCTTCTTCGGAATCGCATTTCAACCATAAATCGTCCGGTTCCGAGATTAGGACTTGCCAATGTCCCTCAGGCGTTACGCGGACCTTCAAAGGCAACAGACGAGGGTACACGACCAGTTCCGCCGCAACCGCACTGCCAATGCGTTTCCCAAGATACCGCTTGGGTTCTCTACTCGGATTCCGGTCGCGCAACTCGATCGCGTCACGTGCAATCGGATCGGTGTCGGCGCAAATCGAAATGTCCATGGGCGTGATGGAGCATTGTGGGATTTCACTTAGCGCAGAATAGACGAGCGGAAAGGCTAAATTTGGCATTTTCGGATCATACGTTCGCGAAGCGATGTAGAACCGCCAAGAGCTCTCCTCGGTGGCCTTGCCCCATAGCGCAACACTCACGTCGAATTTTCGGCGGATAAGATGGCGAATTAGCGTCGCGCCATCCTCGATTTTTTCGTCTACCAATATTTCCGTATCCATTCCAGCACTCCATTTGGTGCATCCGCGATTGAAGCAAAAAGAGCTCTCGCCTCATGTTCCGTTTTCACTTCGTACCGGCTCGTGACCGTCCACTTCTCCGCCGTATTCCAGTTGGCCGCAAATTCTCCATTTGCCGCGGCGCTGGCCTTCAACTGATCATTGAGTTGGTCAGTTAGACCAGCAACGTGAACCAGTTTGGCAAACCTATGCTCAAGGCAGACTCTCGCATCCCATTTCTCTTCGAAAACCGAACCCGTATGGATCATGCGGGCCAAAATGCACGACTTCAGCCCGCATTCGACAGCGTATCCAGTGGCGTAATAGGCGAATTCCCAACGACCACCGTCGAGAAGCGCTCTGGCGTCCTTGAGCCTCTCCTCCGCCATCTTTTGCAACTCGACTTGGTTCACCGTGGCCCCTCCGCCTCACGAACCATTGTCCAGATTATCAGAGCGGACCCTGGAATGAAAGGTTAGCCGACACTTCCGTCGCTATTTTTGCGTGGGCTGCCGATCAAATTGCGAACCCGCTTACTGCGTGCGCGGCTCTTACATCACGCCGGCCGTGTCGCCATCGCCTTCTTGATGATCGCCAGCACTTCCTCGCGTTCCCGGCCCACCAACGGCAACCGCGGTGCCCGTGTCGTCTCGGTGCCGTAGCCGCACTCGGCTGCCGCGAGCTTGATGTATTGCACGAGCTTGACGTGGGTATCCAGGTGCAAGAGCGGCGTGTACCAACGATAGATCTTCAGGGCTTCGCAATAGTTGCCGGCGGTTGCCAGGTCCCAGAGCCGTTTCGATTCGTGCGGGAAGGCGTTGACGAGGCCCGACACCCAGCCGACGCTGCCGAGCATCACGCTTTCGAGCACGAGGTCATCGACGCCGCTGAAGAGGATGTAGCGGTCGCCGCAGACGTTCTTGATGTCGGTGATTCGGCGAACATTGTCGGACGATTCCTTGATCGCCACAAGGGTCTTCTCGTCCGCCAGGTCCGCGAACATCGTCGGCGTGATATCGACGCCATACGCCGGGGGATTGTTGTAGACGAGGATCGGTAAATCGGTCGCGCGGGCCACGGTGCGGAAGTGCACAAGAGTTTCGCGCGGATCGGCCTTGTAGATCATCGCCGGCAGGACCATCAGGCCATCGACGCCGATTTTCTTCGCGTCCTCGGCAAATCGGCACGCGAGCCGGGTCGTGGTTTCCGCGACGCCGGTCAGGACGGGGATGCGGCGCTTGACCTGCGCGACGGTGCCTTTCAGCACCTCCAGCTTTTCGCTGTATTCGAGCGTCGTGTTCTCGCCGACGGAGCCGAGCATGATCATGCCGTGCATGCCAGCGGCAAGGAGCTTCTCGACGTTCTGGACCGTCGCTTCGAGATCGAGCGTTTGATCGGCGTGGAACTGTGTCGTCGCCGCAGGGTAGATGCC
>ODAK010003223.1_pt1 | contig 17001 bp, 12 predicted proteins | sample 1539591 | NCBI WGS metagenome assembly ODAK01 (sample SAMEA3539303, study PRJEB22396) | soil metagenome | biome: tundra; feature: field; material: soil | place: USA | collected 2010-05 | depth 0.15 m
AGGTGCAGTTCGTGTTCCGAAGCCTGCCATCCCGGCGTGTGGAACAGCGGCGGCAGCGGGAGAGTTGGGAGCGCCAGCGCGACCCGTACGCCGGAAGGGACGCGATCAATCGCGGCGGCAAGGCGGTCCAGCATGGCCTGTGCATTGGCTACGATGTCGGCGGCTGCACTTCGTCCCCAACTGCCGGCGCTACGGAAGTCGAGTCTGCCGTCCAAATCCGACCATTCCAGCGCGATCGCGACACCGTCGATGGCCGAATCGTGGGCTCCCTCCAAGGTTTCGGCAAGGCTTCCGTATAGGCCGGGCGTGACTACCACCTTACGGCTGGGTAGCAATTGCTGCAGGTGGGCTGTGAGAAACGTCTGCAGGTGAAGAGGCGTAAAGCCGCAGGCCAGAACCACGGAAAACGGACGCGCGTCTGCGGGCGCGCTCTGGATGATTCTAAGTGCCTCGGTAACCTTCACAAAATCCTTACCTTGCCTTGCCGCACAAAATGGCGGTTTTGCAGACTCATAGTGGCAAGCTAACCGCTGTGAGCCTATCCAAATGACTATATGCAATCGACTAAGGCCCGCGCAAGGCGCGCCGGTGGTTGGCATCCACTTATCTCAGATTAATCCGCGCGGTCACGCAATTCGATCCGCGTGTAATTCATGCAAGAAATCACCGACTCACTATACTAGCTGCAATGCCGGCGCACCGAGGCGAGTGAGCGGTGCGGGCCAATCCTCAAGGCGCTGCAGTTACGCCACGCATGGCGACGCAAGCGTTGAAGATTCGCTCCAAGTCCTCAGCCCGTGCTTCCCAACTGTAGTCGCGACGAAGGATGGCCTGGGCCTTCTCTACCGAGGGACGAAGCGCCGCGGGATCGGCAAGCGCGCTCAAGATGGCCCGGGCTAGGTTGGAAGCCCCATCCGCCACCGTTACACACTTCCGCAGGTCTGCCGTGAGAAACTCGGTCGCATAGCTCGTGCCCACCACGTACGTTCCCGCGGCAATTGCCTCGATCACTTTGGTTTTGAAACCGCTGCCCGAGACCAGCGGCGCCACATAGATCTGGCTTTGCGCGATCTCCAGCGAGAGGTCCCGGACGGTCCCAGTGACCTGCACTCTGGGGTTTGCGCGGGCGGTCAATGCTGGCACCGGATCAGCTCCTGCGATGATGAACTGTGCGCCCGGCTTGACCTTCAATATCAACGGGAAAACATGATCGAGAAACCAGAGGGCGGCTTCATAGTTAGGTGGAAAATTCATCCAGCCAGTAAAGATCATGCGGTCAGGAACTCGATCGCACCTTGGGGAAGAGGCCGGAAAACTGATCCCCATTGGAATAAGGTGAACAGATTCACCTGCCCGGCTCAAGTGGTCAATCGTGCGCTTATCGATCGGTGAGACGACCAGATTGGCATTCACCTTTCCGGGATAGTAGCTCTCTTCGGCGGCTGATGTTATCAAGTGGCGAACCGCGTTGCCCAGATTCTTGATGTCTCCTCGTCGGAATGTCAACCTTACCGATCTCCACCACGCGAGAGCAAATGAGTCGCACCAGTCGATTACAACTGAAACGCGCTTCTTCAGTTCATCGATGGCGAACAGGTACATACGCTGTTGCAGAACGATCAAATCGCAATCGCGTCGCCGTACTTCGTAGAGAATCTCGCTCAACGCCTGTTGCTGCCGAGAGCGCAGCATGCGGTTCCGGATACCCGGCACGATGAACATCCGGCTGAGTGCATTTACGAAGCCGCCGGCCCTGTACTCCGACAGTCTGGAGAAGCCATCGATATCCCCGCGATCAACCAACCCTTGCAGCACTTCCGGATAATAGGACCAACCAGGGACAAGAAAATAAATTCGGTGTCCCATTCCCCGCAGGCGCCGCACGTAGTTAAGGATGCGCAGCGTAGCGCCGGTCGGAATTGCGGCGCTCGGAATGTCCAGCAAAAAGATTATGCTGTGCCTACGCCGTTCGCCAGCAGCAGTTTGGGGAGCGTTGGGAGACATTCTAGCGAAGAGGTCACGTTGACGTAGAGCACCCCGGGGATAAACGCTTACAAGCCAACTCACAAATAATCAGCGTACACTTCGGGGCACGCGGTGCGCCTAACCACGATTACGTTTCGCACCTTGCTTGGCTACGATCATACATGCGACCACGTCGGCGAAACAACGGTCCGGATGTAATGGCTTGAGTAGAGACGCCGTGCTTGCAGGCGGGCAGGCCTCTACTCCAGACACCCTCCTCCTCCCGACAATCCCCGATCCTCCACATACTCGACTGGTCCACTTTTGCTCCGCCCCAGTGGTCTAGTGGTTGCCTCTCTTCACAAGCAGCTCCAGATTCCCCTTTTCGTACTTGCGATATAACCCCAACCGAGTTTGTCGCTGTTTATTCTCTTCAACAAGCCTTTCACGGAACGCGGTAACCAAGATAGCCCTACAGTCCGGTTACTTTCGTGCCCTTCCGGCTAATCGCGAAGCCGTAAGGCGTCGATATGTTCTACGGAAACCCGAGGATGGGGTTGCGTAGTTTATTGGCCTATTCACAGGAGGTTTTCATGAGATTCAAAAATACCGTCACACGCTGGTTACCCACTTTTGTTTTCTGCCGGCAGAAGCTGGTGCCTACATTGCTGTACGTCGTTATTATGGGTGTCTGCTCCGCCCATTTTTCTTGCTCCCCAAGTGCCTACTCAGGTACATCTCGATGCGGTCACAGACCTAGTCGTAGGGCTCTGACTCTGCGGCATCAAGCCTGCTCGGATTTCTCGACCGACACGTTGGTTCACCATCTTATTTTCTTCAGCAGCCTTCCGGCAAGCGAAATAAAATACCCCCACGCCTGCTTAGCTAGCTCAGCGAACACCGTCAGCGGTTCATCTCGATAGTGTTTTATTTTTGCCTTCCAGTAAATCCGAAAAATAGTGCTGTGGGCGACAATATTGAATTTGTCGAAGAGATGGGGCATGACCGCTCTGTGAGGGAGGTCGATGAGCACCTCGGGAACATGTGCAACATCGAACAATTCTGCAATTCGAAACCACATATCCATATCTGAGAAAAAGCCGTAGCGTCGATCAAAAAGACCTATTCTTTCGTAAACTGCCTTCCTCGCCATCACTGTGCCCCACACTGGACATTGCAAGTCCCTGTCTGCGAAACACCGATTCAAGAAATCCTTTCCCGCCATCAGTTCAGGAAAAGGTCCCGTTGCAAGGCCCGACAGGCCATCCTTCGACAGATGGCGATATCGGTTGAATACGAAACCTGCGGACGGATATTTTATAAGGGCTGCCCGCCACTTCTCGATGAGCGTAGGAGCATAGATGTCGCCGTCGTGAAGAATGGCGATGAATTCGTGGCGAGCGCGACGAATCCCTGCGTTGAGATTTCCCGGCATTCGCAAATTCTCATTGTTTTTCAGGTACTTGAAACGACTATCGTGTGTTACGAACTCTTGACAGATGCCCTCTGTATTGTCGGTTGAGCAATCATCGCAGATTAGCACCTCAAAGTACGGATAGGTTTGACCAGCTATCGTCTCTAGGGTTCGCCGAATGAAGTTCGCCCGGTTAAAAGTTACTAGGACGATACTCACATCAACGGGCTTGTGGTCAATTGTGAGGGGGTCCGATCTCATATGTCGTAGGCCTTGGCCGTCACGACCCACGAAAAGAAGCTCCAAATGAGGCGACGTAAGATCAATGCCGGCACTGTATTTTACGCCGCGTATCCAAAGCTGTCTTTCGCCAACCCTCCACGGTCGCCGATGCCGCAGAACCGTAGCCTCCGCCTAATACATTTCCTTTTTCCGGCGGCCTACTCCCTTCGGGTGAGCAGTTTCGCAGTCGGGCCGGGATTCATGGGACGCGCGAGGAGTATCGAGGCATATCTGTCCTCTGCACCTCACATCTCCAGGAGGTTCTCGGTTGCCATTAAATGCGAATCTGACTCTGCATGTTCACAGACCGAGTTGGTTTGTTCAGCGCGCCGTGAAACTGTCTTTCCACAACCCTGTCTTGAAAAGGAATCGGCCTCTTGTGCGCGGTCTTCCTCTACAGCAGCAACGCGTTATGGCTCTGGGCAGGCGATAGTAACCAAAGTTACGGCCACGTTTGGTTACTTTCGTGCTACGTCGGGTAACTTTTGACTGGCCGCAACCAGCTTTGAGACCTGATACTCGCTCTGATAGGTCCCCGAGGGTTCGCTATATGGTCTTTTTACAAAAAGGCTCTCATAAGGTCCGGAAACAGCGCCTCGCCGCTCATCAGACAAAAATCTTTTTCCGGCCAGCAGAGGCTGACGCCTGCCTTGCAGTACGTCGTTAATGGTATGCCCTCGCGGGAGTCTGCCTATTTGGAGCTAAAAGGAGATTTTAGATGAGGTTTAAGCATCTCACGTTGGGCTTTTTCATAATTTTCGCGTTCATAGGCTCGTCGTGGGCACAAAAGCCGCAAGTATGCCAAATTACATCTGATACATTTCCGCCGGCGGTTAATGGCGGAGGCACGCACGCGTTCACTGCCAGTTGCCCAAATCCAGTGTGGAGTGTCAGTGGGCCGGGGTCTATCGACCCTTCGACTGGGGTGTATCAAGCTCCCGCAACGGTGTGGGCTCAAGACGTGTCGCGCGGATGGCAACTACTGCCCAACGACAATGTTTATAAGCTACCTATCAATGGCTTGTCAGTGGACTCTCGTTCTTCGTATTGGATTCAGCGCGTAGCCGATCAAGCTGCCTGCCCCGGCACTGGATGCATCGCCACTTATCACAACTTCAAGCTGATTCAGCCGGGGAAGCTAAACTTCTACGATAACGTCATCGACAATTCGACCCCAACGCAACTATTTCACTCCTATTATGGCGGCAACTCCGGGCCGTACCAAAATACCAGTTTCCCAATTTTGCAGCCGCCCAACGTGAGTATGCAGAACGGATGGTCGCAAGACCAAGCTGCGCCGCTTGATCGGCACCTGTTCATGGTGAATTGGCAGACCGGAGCGGAGAGCGAACTTTACATCCCAGTTGTCGATTTCCAGACCGCCGTCATTACGCCGGGTAACCCTACTTCAATCGCCTATACGACACGCGCTGTTCGCGTGGTCGAGAACCCGCTGCGCGTTTACATCTCGGGGATCACAGGTGGATGCTCGGTCCTCAATGGCAACTATATGGCAACGGTGGTTTCGCAGGTTCCAGGCACGAGTGGCGTGCTGAGTGTTCCGGTAAACACCACTGGGTTGACTTGTACATCAGGTACGCCAAGCGTTGCGAATGAAGTCGACAAATGTCAGCTATGCAACGTCCGCAGTACGATGTGGTGGTTCCCCGCCTCTAACGCCATTGTGGGTGGCGTGGATGCCGCTGGCTCGCCGCTTTCAGCGACCTCTATCCACACTGAAGAGTGGTGGAACGTGGTCCAGCAGAACATCTTGGACCCGGCCTGCAACTGCGTCACCTTGGGCCACGCTATCCGCACGACCCTAGCCAATTCAGATATTTCGATGCGTAATCTTTGGCCTGCGGTTTTAGGAAATGAGGTGAGTGGTGGCCATCCGCCCATCATGCTGTCAGGCGTAGTAACTGGGAACCCCACTACTTTCACAACCGCCGCTCCGATCAATGGCTATTTACCATGCTCTGGCTATACATATGCTCCAGGCTGCACGTTTCACAACGTCATCGGCACCTACGCAGGCACATGGGCAGCGGCCAACGGCAACTGGGTAGCGACCGCCGTCGACAACACGCACTTCACGATCCCACTCAATTCCACCGGCTTTCCAAGCCTGCCGCCTGGAATCGGGTTCGTCTTTGACTGGCTGCCGTATGGCTCACACATCCGCCTCAAGGCGTCGTTTAATGTGAATGAGTTTTGCAGCAACAATTCACTGACCGATAAATGTCCGTATGAGAAGGCCATTCTTAACACTCTTCAGGTCTACGGCTTGGTATTGCTTGATGGCACCCTTCCAAGTGATAACTGGGATTCCGGCATCGTAAGCAGCGAGTTCGACCCTACACAACTAACCGACGCCACCAATGACCTTAAGAGTAATCCAGCCTTCCAGAGCATTGAGCAGTACCTAGAGGTCGCAAATGTCAGCGGGCAGCAGATCGACTTCACGCCGTTCACGAACCCGAGGAATCAGATCGGGTTGACGGCAAACAACCGCGTGACCGTAACCGTGACTTGCGGCGGCTGCATCCGCGCTTCCATTGACGTGCAACTGCAGGGGACCGCGGTAGGGACGGATCGGGAGCGTATCAGCATGGTAGCCGGTACTACGTACCAGATAAATTCTTGGGTAACAGGAAATGTCGACAACGGCGTCACGTATTCCATGTCGCCAACCGTGCCGGGAGCTTCCGTTTCGGGGAGCGGTGTACTCACAGCACCGTCCTCACTGTCAGCCATGACCCAAACTATGGTGACGATCAGCAGCGTTGCGGACAGCACGGCAAATGCGTATGTTGATGTTTATTTCATTCCTGTATCGGGAGATCGTTCGATTCGGGTAAACTTTGGCCAGCACGCCACAAGCTACACGGATCATCTCGGCAACATTTGGTGGGGAAACTTCAACGGGGGCTGGCAAAGTACCTATGAGCTTGCCGATGGCGTGGCCTTCGCGGAACTGCTGGGAACTTGGACGACCAATAGGTCGAGCTGGAGCGGCACTACTGATGCTCAACTCTATGCGCAAAGCACGGTAGGCGCAAACGATACCAATTTGGCTATCGTGGTGCCTAACGGAAATTACAATCTGACGCTCTTCGGAGAGCCGGGTTATGGGGTCACAGCGGCGGGGCAGAATGTCTACGATGTCGAGATCAATGGCAACGTCGTGTCCAGCTACAACGACGGCTTCCTGCTGGCGGGATCGCGGCAATTTCATGGATATACAACGCCATACACCGCCACGGTCAGCAACGGTTTGCTGCGATTCAACGCAAGGATCCGGGAGAGCAGCACCTACGGAATGTCACTGAGCTCCCTTCTCATCTCTCCTTCTGGGAGTCACTAGCGCAATTGCAGTGTGTCTCCTAAGCCCGACACGGAGGATCTCGGTTTTTGGTAGTGGTTGCGGCTGCGCGAAGCCCACACGGGCTTCGCGTGCAGTTCGGCTTCCAGTGCCCAATGTTTATACCCAGTGAAAGCAAACCACGCAGCCTATCAATCTCTCTTTTGATTTGCTGTTAATGCGCCCCTGTGAGATTCTTAGGTTATGGTTTTGGTCTGGACCTTCCGGGTTGCGGTAGTATGTGCATTATCGGCCCTGCTATTCATCGGTGAGACCTCGGCGAGTACCGGACGTTCAGGCGAGATCACCAACCTTCATTTTGAGAGCGTCACCCAGACAACCGTCGATGTGGTGTGGGAGACGGCGCACCCCAGCACATCTCAAGTGATCATTGCACGGGATCGCAACTTCGAGCCGGAACGGTGGGTTCCAGCAACTGCTGATGCGGCGCTGGTCACGACTCATCGCGTTACTGTCGACCATCTGTTTCCTTACAATCAGCTCGGCGGCGACGGCCAATACTATATCTATGTCGCATCCGTTGACTCTCATCGAGAGATGTCCACAGCACCTGGTCCACAGACTGCCGGCGGAAAGAACCCCTTGCTCTCCATGCGGACGCTGCCCACCGACGCGTCCGGTACTCCAAATTTCAGGCTTTATACCCTTGGTCCAAATGAGGTCTTCGCGGGCAGCGACATGTACTTTCTGGTGCATCCTGCACTGATCGCTGGACCGGTGGCCCATCTCTACGTACATAACCAGCGCGGATACAACAATGGTAGTGACGGCGTGGTGAAGTATGAGGGAGCAAACGATAAACAGGGCAACCCTGACACCATTAGCGTGCATTTCTCGTGCGTCTGGAACAATCCCACCGGCCTCGACAGCAACGAGCAAACCCTTGACCGCCTGCGAAATCTCGGATTCTGTCACAATGCCAACAATGATGTGAATCACAGCCTAACGTTTCGTCTTCGGACACAACCAAACACGACTCCGGGAAAGTACTCCGTAACCTTCACGCTCGAAACCAATGGCCAGCAGCAAACGGAAAAGTACGAATTTGCTGTCCTACCGACGCCCACGGCTCCTGTGCATCCGCAGCTTACGATCACGAAGATTCCCGGTCTCTCCACCTGGGAGAAGCAGATGGTAGAGCTGGGCGACAAGTGGTGTGCCTATCGCGATCAACAGAACGCTGTGGGCAACTTTGTGGACGGCTGGGGATGGACTGGGGACGCCTGGTTCTACGACGGAGGGCGGGTATTCGAGAGCATCGACTCCTTCACTGCAGCGATGGGACACGCCAATCACCCACATTGGCAGCACTGCGCCCTGACCATCCTGGACCCCTACGCCAACTACCAGGTAGCCAATGACGGCGCCATGGCGGGATATTCGATGTTTACTTATGGGATGGCGATGAATTACATGCGAACCCACTCGCAGGTCATGCGGGACGCCGTCAACATCCTGGCGACCGTCGGGCCGCAGCACGTTATGTGTGGGAGTGTGGACCCTTACGCTATCCGCGAGAACGCCTACCGCAGCGATGCCTGGATGGCGAATGAGATGCTCGGCGCTCCCCGATGGCCGCTGCTGCAACGCAATATCGACAAGCTGATGGGCAATCTGAACATGGTCGCCAACGGGCAGGCTGGGGCGGTCCATCCGTTCATGATCGGTTTGGGAATGGAAACGTTGATCCACTGGTACGAACTCAACCTCGCCGAAGGGCATCCCGATTATCGGGTTCTGCCGGTGATCAAAGCGGCCCTGGACGGGTTGTGGCGAGACAACTGGCTGCCTCAGCAAAAGATGTTTGAGTATAACCGGTACAAACTCCCGGTGGACCGCAGCCCGACGTTCGCGACGCTCAATAATCTCGCCTCCGTGGCCTATGCCTGGTATTGGCTCCAGACGGGCGACACGGTCGAGCGCGATCGGGGCGACCTGCTGTTCCAGCATGCCTTCGATTCCCCGGCTGATTACAGCTGGAGTGGAAAACAGTTCAGCCAGTTGTATGAGTTCAGCTTCGACTTCGTGCGCTACCGGCAAGGTTTAGCGAGCTCGACTGTTACTGCCGAGAATAATCCGTTCTCCGGACCCTATGTTGATACCAACCCGCCAATCAGCGAGAAGGTAAATTGCGACCGCTATTATCCACGGTGCAAGCCCGGAACGATCGGAAGCACCACAGCAACCATCTTTTGGAATACCTATAAGCCCGCCACAACCCAGCTCGTCTACGGAAAAACTACCGGCTACGGACAGATTTCGGACCTCGACAAAACCATGGTTCTGTCGCACACGGTGAATCTGACCAATCTGCAACCGGGCACCACCTACCATTTTCGACCCAGGTCTGTAGACAGCGCAGGTAATGTGGGCTCCATGCACGACTTGACCTTTACCACATTGCCGCGAGGGACTTCTGAATCGCAAGCGCCTTAGGCCCACATACGTCACCCGATTGTTGGACATGTGAACTGCGTTGAAATCTTGAGAGCCAGCCACTTATCGGTCTGTCGGCCCTTCGGCCGTTGCCGCCGTTAGAACTGCGGGCGGTTTGACAAACTTCGCAAACCAACGGGCAGCAAATCGGGCCGCTGGATTAGACGATCCCTCAAGGGCGATTAGCAGGTCCGTCAGGACTGGCGGCTTCTGCCATAAGATCAACCCAACATAGACGGCGGCGCCAAGGGCGGCGGTGCTTAACAACTCCATCATCGAGTTCCGCATCCCGAGGTGCCGTAGGCCCTGCAGCCAGACCGCAGTGATCGCCGCCATCACGAGGGTAGGCCATGTGGTCGGCCAAAGAGCGCGAACGAAGGCTTTCAGGGTAATTCCGATCAACCGGAAGGGAATTACCAACATCGGCGCCAGGAGTAATGTCCAGACAATTGTGTAGGAAACTGCAACGCCCATAATTCCCCATCGCAATCCCACCACGAACGAGGTGACGTAGCAGATGCTGGCGAAGATTTGCCAACGAAACAGAAGGTCGGTTCTGCCTTGCGTGTTGTAGACCAAGCTAATCGTGCCGGTGAGCGACTGCAGGGCGCCGAGCGGCCCAAACACCATGAGAAGAGCAGCCACAGGCATCCACTTCGGTCCCAAGAACACGCGGACGAAAGGCTGCGCCGTAATCCCCAGTCCCACCATTACCGGAAACGTGGCCAATGAGACGAGACTGGACGTCCGTAAGTAGGCGGCCCGAAATCGTTCATGGTCTTCAGAAAACCGGGCCAGCGCGGGATAAGTGACCTGGGCCAGCATGATCGAGAAGTTCTGCAGAGGAAGGGTCATGAGCATATAGCCCATCTGGTAATAGCCCAGGGGACCACTTCCCAGGAAACGGCCTACCAGAACGTTGTCGGCGTTGCGCGAGAAGTAGTTCATGACCTGCGATCCAGTCAGGTGCAGCCCAAAAGAAAGGATGCGGCGCGCGTCCGCCAGGTTAAAGACAGGCTTCACCTGTAAAGGCGTGAGGACCCAAACTGCCACCGTGGTCGCGAAGCTCATCACTAATGATGCGGCTATCAGAGCGGAGAGCTTGCCGCCAGCCAGCGCGATGGCAATGGCGGTGGCTGCGGCGCAAACCGCGCCCAACGTCTGGGCCATTGCCACTTTCCGAAAATCCATTGCCCGGCTCAAGACCGCCGTGGGTACCACTCCCAGGGCCCCAAGAAAGAATGAGACGGAAAGGAACTGCAGGATTCTTGCCACCTGTGGCTCGTGGAAGAAATGTGCGGCTGGCCACGAAACGGCAATGACCATCATCGTTACCACCGTCCCGGTGGCGCAGTTTAGCCAGAATGCTGTCGAGGCCAAATCGTCGGGCAACTCCCGCTCCCGTATCAGCGCAGCTCCTGTCCCCACGTCACGAATGGTTTCCAGCAGATTGGTCACCAGTACGGCCATACCCACAAGACCGTAAGTTGAGGGAGGGATTCGCCGCGCCAGTATCGAGACGGAAACGATTGACAGTAATTGCCTGGCAACCTGCACGCCAGTTAGCCAAGCCATCCCAGCGGCGGTCCTCTGCGTCAGCGATGGATTCGTCTTGGTCATCTAGTTTTGCGTGGCCTGCCTTCAGGCGCGGCGAACGTAGCTTTCATACCACTGGCTTGCTTGGCCACCAAGTCCCCAAGTAGCGAAGTTGATCGAGGTTGGGACTGTTGCAAACGAACGGTGTTACCTAGCCGATTCTATCAGCCGCAGGACTGTGGTTCGCTCCGGGATGTTCCGCCAGGAAGCGTTGAGCTGGCACTAACTATGTTCTTTCGGACCGAGAACTGCTACTATTAAGTACTCAACGATCTCGTGCTGCTCGGCTTCCGGAATGACCGCACCGTAGGCATCCACCATCTTCTTGGCCTCTTTCTCCCACACGGTTTGGGAGAAGCGTGGCTGCATTGCGACATATCGCGCCGGGTGGCAGATCAAGCAATTCTTGCGATAAGTCTCCAAATGCGGATTCGCGGGGAGACCCTCGGTTCGCAAGGATACATACGGATTCGTCTATGCGTGCTGGCAGGTCCAAGCAGACCAAGCAGACTGGATGAACCGCGAGCAGTGGGCAGATAAACTCAGCTTACAAATCACAGGGGCGGGAACAGCGTTCTCTCCCTTGGTGTATAGTTGTACATCTACAATAAATAGGGAAGGTCTGTGTGAGGTAGTAGTGCCAACCGCAACGCTGTCGCAACTGGATATTCTGGAAGCAGAAAGCATACATATCATGAGGGAAGTCGTGTCGGAATCGGCGCGGCCGGCCATGTTGTATTCGATTGGAAAGGATTCCTCGGTCATGCTGCGGCTGGCGCAGAAGGCCTTCTACCCAGGCCCTATCCCTTTTCCTTTTATACACATAGATACCGGGTTCAAGTTCCGTGAGATGATCGAATTCCGTGATCGCACCTGCCGCGAACTGGGGGTGCGATTGATCGCCCACACGAATCAGGACGCCAAGCGGGAGGGTGCCAACCCGTTCCGGCTGGGGACGACGAAGTGCTGCGCTTTATTGAAAACCAAGGCCTTGCTAGACGCACTCGCAGCCAACGGTATTGACGCTGCGATCGGCGGCGCGCGACGGGATGAGGAAAAATCAAGAGCCAAGGAGAGGGTGTTCTCGTTGCGCGACTCGTTGGGACAATGGGATCCCAAGAATCAACGGCCAGAGTTTTGGAACCTCTTCAACGGGCGCGTGGAAGTGGGACAGAGTGTGCGAGTCTTCCCTCTATCGAATTGGACGGAATCAGACGTTTGGGAATACATCGATCAGGAGAAGATTCCGGTTGTTCCGCTCTATTTCGCCAAAGAACGGGAAATGTTGGTCCGAGGAGACGTGCTCATTCCACTGGATCACGAGATCAACCTGTTACCCGGAGAGAAGCCGCAACGGATCATGTGCCGGATGCGGTCGCTGGGTTGCACCTATTGCACAGGCGCGATCCGATCGAACGCCGCAACGGTCCGCGAGATTATTGAGGAACTGAAGGTCTTCCGGCGGTCCGAGCGCGAAAACCGGGTGATCGATCACGACCAGGAAGGGTCCATGGAGTTGAAGAAGAGGGAGGGGTATTTTTGAGTACCGCTACGAAGCCTTCAGAAGAGCGGGACCTGCTAAGGTTTTTGACGGCTGGGAGCGTAGATGACGGCAAATCAACTCTTATCGGGCGTTTGCTATACGAGTCCAACGGTATCTACGAAGACCAGCTTTCTTCGGTGCGGAGGGCCTCCTCGGCCAAGAATGTCGAACTCGATTTGTCTCTGCTCACCGACGGTTTGAAGGCGGAACGTGAACAAGGCATCACCATCGATGTTGCGTATCGTTACTTCTCCACTCCGCGTCGCAAGTTCATCATTGCAGATGCTCCGGGTCACGAGCAGTACACGCGAAACATGGCGACCGGTTCATCAACCGCGGAATTAGCTTTGATTCTGGTCGACGCTAGAAAAGGGATCCTCCGGCAGACCCGCCGGCACACGCTGATCTCTTGGCTGATGGGAATCCGCCGCATGATTGTCGTCGTCAACAAAATGGATTTGGTCGATTTCGACCTCCAGACCTTCCATTCCATTCAGGAAGAATTCAACAAGTTCAGTGGTTCACTTCGTAATACGGAATTTTATTTTGTGCCGTTAAGTGCGCTCACAGGAGAGAATGTCGTCCGGAGCAATGGCCGCATGCCGTGGTATGACGGACCGTCGCTGCTGGGGTTGCTCGAGACGCTGCCGGCGAAACTCGAAGCCGGGCGGCAGTTCAGATTCCCGGTGCAGATGGTGCTCCGGCCAAACCAGGATTTCCGCGGTTACGCGGGTCAAGTGGGCTCCGGGACCATCCGCCCGGGGCAAGAGGTTTTGGCCTTACCTTCGAAGCAACGCACCACCATCAAGGAAGTACTGCTTTACAACCAGGCTCTGGAGGAAGCTTCTCCGCCGCAGTCGGTAGTGCTGACCACCACCGATCATATCGACCTAGGCCGCGGAGACATGCTCGTCTCTGCGGATGGGTTGCCCACGGTTTCGTCCAAGATAACTTCGTACCTGATCTGGATGTCTCATACTCCGCTGCACAACGACACGCGTTATTTGATAAAGCACACAACCCGAGTCCTCTGCGGCCGGATCAGCCGGCTCAAGCACAAGATCGACGTCAACACCCTGGAGACGGCCGATGCTGACATTCTGCAGTTTAATGAGATCGGCGAGGTCCAGATTGATCTGCAGAGTCCGATCTTCTGCGACCCCTACGAGAGCGATCGAAGCACCGGGAGTTTCATCGTTATCGACCCTCATACGAATGACACTGTTGCCGCCGGAATGATCCTGGGCGCAAGTCCGGTCCAGGAGGGTGATAGCGTTGAGGACATCGCGTCGCGTGTCGCGCAACAGCGCGGTCTCACGGTCTGGTTCACGGGACTCAGCGGAGCCGGGAAGACGACCATTTGTCGTGCGGTTGCCACCGAACTTCTGGCTAACGGACTGCAGGTCGAGGTCATTGACGGAGATGTAATCCGAAACCATCTCTGCAAAGATCTGGGATTCAGCAAACAGGATCGTGACGAGAATATCCGCCGCATTGCCTTTGTCGCGCAGTTACTCACTCGCAACGGAACCATCACGCTGGTGTCGGCGATTTCGCCTTACCGCGCCGGACGTGAACTCGCTCGCCGGACGATCGGCAACTTTCTGGAGGTCTACGTGAGTACTCCGCTGGCTGTGTGCGAGGTGAGAGATCCAAAAGACTTATATCAAAAGGCTCGCGCCGGAAAGATTCACGGATTTACCGGTATCGACGATCCCTATGAGCCACCACTCAATCCTGAGATTGTTTGCGACACAGCTCGTGAGAGCACCCGGGAAAGCTCTCTTAAGGTGGTCTCAAGTGTCGTGAGCTATCTCTCCTCAAAGAGCTCATGAGTGCATCTGACAGGCGCAGAGCGCGTCTGCGAAGCATGGATCGGAATGGGTCTGGATTCAGTTACAATTGCGGGCAGAATCGCGGTGGGTTTGCTGGTGGGGACTCTGGTGGGTCTTACGGGCCTCGGCGGCGGAATGGTGCTGCTGCCTCTCCTGATTTCCGTCCTGGGCGTACCTCCCATCATAGCGGTCGGCTCCGACGCGGTTATTAACTGCATCACCAAGGTTGGTGCCGGTGCGCTGCATTGGCGCCAGGGTAACGTTAGCTGGCGCCTGGTTCTGAACTTGGCGTACGGCAGTATCCCGGGGGCCATCTGTGGCGTCTTCTTCCTGAGCCGTTTGCGCGCTGCCTACGGCAGCGGGGTTAACGACTTCCTGAAGATAGCCATCGGCATTCTACTGATTGTGATCCCTGTGGCGTACCTACTTAAGCGTTCTCCGTCGGATTCGCGAGCGAGTGCTGAAGCTATCCACACTGCGAAATACAGTTTTGGAATAACGGCCATCGGGTTTTTCGCCGGGGTGCTCGTCGGCGTTACCTCGATCGGATCAGGTAGTGTTATTTTGCTGCTGCTGCTGGTCTTTTATGGCTTCCTCCCCGCACTCATGGTCGGGACGGATATCGTTCACGCTGTAATCTTGGCCGGCCTTACCGGGATTCTCCAGTTTGGCTTTGGCAATGTTGACATGGTGCTGGTCGCCTGTGTCCTGGTCGGATCAATCCCCGGCGGCTTACTGGGCACCTACCTCACCCGATATCTGCCGTCTCACCGCTTCAAGCAAATGCTATGTACGATTCTCGTGGTTGTCGGTGCCAGAATGTTGTGGGTCTCAGTCGCGCATGCTAACTAAATCGGTCGAGAGCAAGTACCTCTTGCGTATTCAAGATGCCTTGCAGGCAGCCGGCGCCGCGGTCAGCAGGTTCTTGCCTGGTAGGTTCGAGGTGCACGACCGCGGTGGCCGTAACGTAGTGACCGAGGTCGATCGCAAGCTCAGCCACGTGTTGCGAAAGGGCTTGCTACAGCCGGGCGAAGGCTGGCTCTCCGAAGAAGATGCGGATGATCGCACCCGCCTCTCGAAAGAGGTGGTGTGGATTGTGGACCCGCTGGATGGAACTCGCGAATTTGTCGACGGAATTCCTGAATGGTGTATTTCGGTTGGACTTGCGGTCGCCGGCACAGCAGTCGCTGGTGGCATCCTCAATCCCGCGACAGGCGAGCGGTTTCTGGGTGGCTTGCACTCGGGCGTAACATATAACGGGCGTCGAACAGAGCCAACGCGAAAAACAAGCTTGGTGTGCGCAGAGGTTCTCGCCAGCCGCCAGGAATATAACCGGGGGGAGTGGAGGAAGTTCGAGGGAAAAGAGTTTTCGATCCGTGCGACGGGGTCGGTAGCCTATAAGCTGGCTCTGGTTTCTGCGGGCCTTGCTGACGCCACGTGGACTCTGTCACCCAAGCATGAGTGGGATGTCGCGGCGGGAGTGGCGCTGGTAAATTCCGCAGGATGCGGGGTCTGTTGTACGCAAAATGCCAAGCTTCTCTTCAACCAGGACAAAACTCTTCTGCCCGGACTGGTTGCCAGCAGCAGCGGTATTTGGGGACAAGTGCTTCAGCTCGTCAGCCCAGGCGACACATAGTCGCCTCGTGCGCACACTCTTGCAGAATGTTGGGAGCAAGCTCGCGGCAAGCAAGCTTCTGGGGGCTTTCTGGTCTTCAACCACGCTGGAAACGAGCAAGAAGCGATGCTCGCGCGCCGCTTGGGAAAACCTGACGCTTGACAACGCCTTCGCTCTTATCGAGGGACACCCGAAGGGATATACCCCGGCAAAAGAGCTAAACTGCACCACCCGCCCTTCGCCTGAGTCTCAGCTTTCCGGCTCTGCGCAGGAATCTGGAACAGCCCCTGATTTCATGGCGGATTTTGATTTTGGGGAACTCTGGGTATTCTCAGCGGGGTGCGAGAGAACGACTGGAGCAAACTGCTGGGGTGGCCAGGCTACCGCGTGTACCGGCACGAAATCGATGAGCATGGCAAGACCCTGAAGTTGTGGGTGCGGCGCAAGCGGGGCAACCGGAAGCTGGTGTGTTCCGGCTGCGGGCGGAAGTTGAGCGAAGCCTGCGACATCTATCAGCGGGAGGTGCGCGATCTGCCCTGGTCGGAGTATCGGGCGACGGTAGTGATTGAGTTGTATCGGGTGCGCTGCCCAGACTGCGGCGTCAAGACGGAGAAGATACCGCAGTTGCCCAGCAAGGCGCCGTTCAGCAAGCGCTTCGAAGAGGCGGTAGGGCTGGCCTGCGAGAGTGCAGCGGTGCGGCGGGTGGCGCAACAGTTTGGGCTGGCGGGGAGCACGGTGCGCGCCATCGATCTGCGGTATCTGGAGCGCTGGGCGGCGGCACGCAGGAAGCCGGCCTTGCGGCAGATGGGGGTGGACGAGATTCATCTGGGGAAGAAACAGAAGTTTCTTACCGTGGTAAGCAACCTGGAGACGGGAGAGCCGTTGTGGTTCGGGCGGGAACGGAAGAAAGAGACGCTGGACGAGTTCTTC
>ODAK010003226.1_pt1 | contig 16997 bp, 16 predicted proteins | sample 1539591 | NCBI WGS metagenome assembly ODAK01 (sample SAMEA3539303, study PRJEB22396) | soil metagenome | biome: tundra; feature: field; material: soil | place: USA | collected 2010-05 | depth 0.15 m
CTCACGACAAGGCTTTCTTGAAACTAATGTCGCTTTATTTATGCGCATGTGTATAGCAACCTTTAACCCATGAACTATATGGCTAAAAAAATAATGATTGTAGATGACCACGCACTGTCGCGGCATATGGTCCGTCAGGTGGCGGCCACCTCGCAGGACACCGTGCTGGAATGCATTTCGGCGGACGAAGCCGTCAAGGCCGTTGGCAGTTTCAAGCCCGACTGCGTGATGATGGGCGTGTCCCGGTTGCTGCCCGGCGCGTTTCAGGCAATCAAGACCATTCGCAAATCCCATCCGGAAGTTCGCGTTGTGGCAGTGAGCAGTTGTCAGGAGGCTGAACTGCGCCAGTCGGCCAGCGATGCGGGCGCCGCCGGCTATGTCACCACGGAAAATCTTTCGGAATTGTTCCTGCTCGCCGCACCCGAACGGCTGACCGTGAAACCGGTCCGGCCTTCCAAGTCCCGCCGCCAGCAAAAGTAATTTTTCGAGGGAATATTTTTATGGCAATGAAGTTGATGATCGTGGACGACCACGAAGGCATGAGAAACATCATCCGGCAATTGATCGCGGCTCCGGGTGATTCAGTGATTGAGTGCGCCTCCGGCGACGAAGCCCTGGAGGCGCTGTCAGGTTTCAAGCCCGACTGCGTGACGATGGACATCAGCATGCCCGGCCTGTGCGCGTTCAAGACCACCCAGAAGCTGCGCGCCGCGCATCCTTCTGCCCGCGTAATTTTTGTAAGCAGCCACGACCAGCCGGATTATCGCCGGGCCGCCCACGAAGCCGGGGCCGTGGGCTATGTGATGAAGGAAAATCTTTCCGAGCTTTACCTGTTTGTGGCCACCAAAAGATTGGTGACCAGCCTGAAGGTTTGAAGGTGAAGATGGCTACTCAAAGCCAACTTCACAATGCCGGCCAGCAAGCACAAGGCAGCGGGGCGATTTGAATTATTTTCATATTGTCCTGGCTGGGTTATTTTCTCCGCGTGAATTCTGTTGAAACTTTCCTGCGCCGCCCGGCGGCTGATCCGCAGCTCTGGCTGCTTGATCCCGAAATTATTTTCCTGAATCACGGCGCTTTCGGCGCGTGTCCGCGCCGGGTGCTGGAAATTCAGAACGAATGGCGGGCGAGGATGGAACGGCAGCCGCTGCAATTCCTTGTCCGCGAACTCGAATCGCATCTCGATGCGGCGCGCGAAGCATTGGCGCAATTCGTCGGCGCAGATGCGGACGATCTGGTTTTTGTGCCAAATGCGACATCCGGCGTGAACACCGTGTTGCGCTCGCTCGAATTCAAGCCCGGCGATGAATTGCTGGTCACGAACCAGGAATACAACGCCAGTCGCAATGCGCTGGACTTTGTGGCAGAACGTTCCGGCGCGCAGGTGGTCGTCGCCAAGATTCCCTTTCCTTTTCAAAACGCCGATGAATTGATCGCGCCGGTTCTGGCTGGCGTGACGGGGCGCACCCGGCTCGCATTGCTGGATCATGTGACGAGTCAGACCGGGACGGTTTTCCCCATCGCGCGGCTCGTGGATGAATTAAATCGTCGCAGCGTGGACACGCTGGTGGACGGCGCACACGCGCCCGGCATGGTGCCGCTGAACCTGAATCAACTTGGAGCCGCCTACTACACGGGCAACTGTCACAAATGGCTGTGCGCTCCGAAAGGCGCGGCATTGCTGCATGTTCGAGGTGAGAAACAAAAAGTCATACGTCCGCTCACCATCAGCCACGGCGCGAACTCGATGCGGAAAGATCGCTCGCGGTTTCAACTCGAATTCGGCTGGCCCGGCACCTGGGACGCGTCGGCCGTCTTGAGTGTGCCCGAAGCAATTCGGTTTGTAGGCTCGCTGCTGCCGGGCGGCTGGCCGGAAATCATGGCGCGCAATCGCGCGCTGGCACTGGCGGCCAGAAAAATTCTCGGCGAAGCCCTGGCGGTTCCAGAATCGTGCCCGGAAAAATTCATTGGCTCGCTTGCCGTCATTCCTCTACCTGACGCGCCGCCTGTCGCGTGGCCGCAATTGCCGTTCAATGAATATCCGCTGCAAGATGCCTTGCGTTTGAAACACCGGATCGAAGTGCCAATCATGGCTTGGCCGGCTCCGCCCAAGCGGCTGTTGCGCGTTTCCGCGCAGCTTTACAATTCGCTCCCGCAATATGAACTGCTGGCCAAGGCGTTGATCCAAGAATTACCGGGGACGTAATTGGCGCGTTGCGCTCAATTGCCTTTGGCTGAAGCTGGCGTGGTGGCAAGCTGCGTCTCGATTTCTTTCTTCCACTCCTCGCCGAGTTCCGGGGCCGTCCTGCCGGTGAATTGTTTCCATAGACCGTCATCGTATTTGCCCGCGCGCATCGCGGCGTTCATTTGTGTGACGAGATTCGCGTCGTATTTTTCCGTGACCCAGTTCAGGAAATTTGCCGTGACGCGGTAACTGTCGTTATAGCGTGCCGTAAAATGACGCAGGTGCTTGATCCAGACGAGATCCGCGCCGTGGCTCTTCGGCTCATATTTGAACCAGCGAACGTAATCGGCGGTGCCTTCCACCAACCAGCCGGGATTGTGAACGGCATTGCCGCCGAGCTGCTGGACAACATGCACTTCCTCATGCACCAGTGAACCGATGGCTTCTCTGGTGATTTCTTTTTCCAGCCAGGCCGAGTTGGCCACCACTCTTCGGCCCGCCGTGAAGGCCACGCCATCCATCGGCTTGAGCGTCACGCTGAAATGCGTCGGCGGGACATAACCTTCGCTCGACAGGATCGTGACGATTTTGGGATACCAATCCGCCAGCACGGGCGCTAATTTTAGCTCCGCCCAGTCTTTCAAACCGGACGCCAGCGCGGTATTGATGCCAATTGTGCATTTTCCGTCCGCCGTGGTGATGGAAAAATCTCCGGCTGGAACCGGGCTGGCGGCTGCGTGCGTGGTCGCGTCCAGCACGTCAATTTCACTGTAAAAAGTGTTGCCGAAAGCGTCGTCGCGTTCCGCCGCCGCAATGTCAAACAGCAGGTAGCGAAATTTTCCCAGGTCGCCGTCCGGATCGGAAATGCTCACGCCGTATTGCCCGCCGCCTTCTTCCGTCTTCGGCTTGGTGTTGACAGTGGCGATCAATTTCCAACCGCACTGGTCAGGAGCGATTTCCCGTTTGGGCGTGGCGTTGAAATTTTCCTGCGTTCCGTCGCTGGCGTAGAGTTTGTAGCTTTGCGGGCCGCGTGTGCCCGGATGCCAGGAGTAAGTGTTGACCTGTTTGACGCCGGTCACCTGTCCCAAATCCACTTGCACCCGCCCGCCGTCGGTGCCGGCCCGGAAAAAGAAATTTTCCGCCGGATCGTCACTGTTGTCAGGCAGCTTGCCGTCGTGAAGCTTTTCCAGGCCGCCGCCGTTGCCGTCCGCCGTGCCGTCCACAACTGTGAACTTGGCCGCCGTCGCGGCGTCGTTCGCGGCCGGAGACGGGACTGACTTGAAGTTGAATTCGGACGTGGCCGCGTCGTTGCCGTTGTAATCAACGGTGACTTTCGGCCCGGCCTGCAAGGCGAAGCCAGCCAGCAGGAAACTCCCGGTGATGATGAGCGAAGCGTAATTTTTCATTTTGATCCTGTGCTGGTTTGGAAAGGCACGACTATTGGGTCGGCGGGCGATCCGCCGGAGCGGAGCCGAATGATTTATTAGGCGTCGGTCCCATCGTCAGCACCAGTTTGCCGCCAGCGGTGATTTCATCGTGCGAAATCCAACTGCGGGTGAGCGGTTGACCGTTGAGTGTGGCGGACTGGATGTAAGGATTATTCGCCGAATTATTTTTGGCAATCATGGTGAACTCGCGGCCCTTGGCAAATTTTGAATCCAAGTGCAAGGTCACTTTGTCCAGCAACGGGCTGCCGAGCACATAATTTCCACTGGCCGGATCCACCGGATAAAAACCCAGCGCGCTGAACACATACCAGGCTGATATTTGGCCACAGTCGTCATTGCCGCAGATGCCGCCGGGCGTGTTGGTGTAAAGCGTGTTGGCGATCTGGCGCACGCGGGTCTGCGTTTTCCACGGCTGTCCGGCGTAATTATAAAGATACGCAACGTGATGGTCCGGCTCGTTGCCATGCGAATACATGCCGATGACGCCAGTCACGTCGGGAATCATGTGCAGGTTGGGGATTTCTTCCTTCGTATCAAACATCTCGTCGAGCCGGGCGGTAAACTTGTCATTACCACCCAGTTTGGCAATCAATCCGGGCACGTTATGCAGCACGAAGAAATTATATTGCCAGGCGTTGGCCTCGGTGTATTCGTTGAAGGTGATGCTGTTCATTTCCTTTTTACCAAACGGCGTCACCCAGCTTCCGTCCGCCGTCTTGCCGCGCATGAAACCGGTGGCGGGATCGAAGACATTTTCCCAGTTTTGAGAACGCTTGGCATATTTTTCGGCAAGATCATCCTTGCCGAGCGCCTTGGCCATCCGCGCGATGCAGGAATCGTCGTAGGCATATTCCAAAACTTTCGAGACGCTTTGCACGCCATCGCCGGTGGGAATGAAACCTTTGCTGCGGTAACTGTCGAGCTGCTCGCGATTTTTTTCGGTGGAGGCGATCATGTCATTGAGCGCCTCGTTGGGATCCCAGTTGCGAAAACCTTTCGCGTAAGCCTCGGTCATCACCGGGATGGCGTGATTGCCGATCATGCACCAGGTTTCCTTGCCGCCTTCGGGCCAGACCGGCAGCGTGTTCTGGCCGAAAATTTTGTAATGCGCCAGCATCGTGTTGATCAAGTCGTTCACGCGCGCCGGTTGCGTGAGCGTCAGGAGCGGATTCTCCGCGCGGAACGTGTCCCACAGCGACAACTCCGTGTAGTAATTATAGCCACTGGTCTGATGGACATTGCCATCCGGTCCGCGAAACTGTCCGTCCACGTCGCTCAGCAGCGTCGGCGCAAGCATCGTGTGGTAAAGCGAGGTATAAAACGTCTGCTTGAGGTTTTTATCGGGCGTTTCAACTTCGAACACGCTCAGGGCCTTGTCCCACTCTTTGCTGGCGGCCTTGGCGACGGCGTCAAAATCCCAGCCGGGAATTTCAGCGTGCAAATTTTGTTGCGCGCCATCGGCGCTGACGGTGGACAAGCCGACGCGGACGAGAATTTGCTCGCCCGCTTTGGTTTTGAAATCGAAGTGCCCTTTGGTTTCCTTGCCGGTGGTGGATTTGCCGGACACATCCTTGTCGCCTTGTCCCACGCCTGATGAATCAAACGACCGTGAAAATTCCATCACGAAGTAATACACCTTGCCGCCGCCCCAGCCGTCGCTCTTGCGATAGCCGCTGGCCATATGGTCGCCGATAATATTCAGTTGCGCTTCGACACATTTGTTGCCGACGCCGTGCTGCAAATCCACAACGACGTGGCCGTCGGTCGTTGCCGGAAAGGTGTAGCGATGAAAACCTGCGCGGGCCGTGGCCGTCAGTTCCACCTTCACCTTGTAATCTGACAACAACACCGAATAGTAGCCGGGCCGCGCGGTTTCGTCGCCGTGCGAAAACCGCGCGCGATAACCTTCGCCCGGATTTGCGCCCGGCGTCAGCTTGAGCGCACCCACGGTCGGCATCAATAGGATGTTGCCCAAATCCGCGCAACCGGTGCCGGTCAGGTGATTGTGCGAAAAGCCGAGAATGCTGCCGTCGGAATAATGGTAGCCGGACGAGCCGTCCCATGTGCCGTCGCGCGTGTCCGGCGAAAGCTGCACCATGCCGAACGGCACGGTGGCGCCGGGATAAACATGACCATGTTCGGCAGTGCCGATGATGGGATTCACCTCGTCCACCGCCGATTTGCCGAAGCCAGAGGCTGCGGCCAGGAGAAGAGTTGTTCCCAAAATGTTGCGCGCGGCGCGGGGAAGAATGGCTAAGTTTTGTTTCATGATAAAATTCAGGAGTGAGTGTTTGCCAATGGTGAAAAAGTGTTTGCGAAATTTTTTTAGCTCAACACGCCGGGCCGTTCGTTGAAGGTTTTCAGCACCAGTTCACCGAAGATGGTGTTGGCCCACGCAAACCAGGAGCGCGTGAAATGAGTCGGATCGTCTTTGTGGAACGCCTCGTGCATGAAACCTTTGCCGGCGTGCGTTTGTTGCAGCGTGGTCAGGCATTGTTTGACCTCGGCGTCGTTGGTGGCGGTCAATCCTTGCACGATCAAACCGAGCGGCCAGATCATGTCCATGCCCACGTGCGGTCCGCCCGGACCATTGGCCACTTTGCCCTGACAGAAATACGGATTGGCGTCCGACAACACCAGTTTGCGCGTGTGCTGGTAAACTTTGTCGCTGGCCTTGACCGCGCCGAGATACGGGAGCGAAAGCAGACTCGGCACGTTGCCGTCGTCAATGCAGTAATAATTTCCGAACGCGTCCACCTCGTAGGCATAGACCTGGCCGAGTTGCGCGTGATAGACGATGGCGTGTTGGTGCAACGCATGGGCCACCTCGTCCGCGAGCGCGCGGCATTGGCCGGCCAGTTCCGCGTCATGACGAATTTGTTCCAGCATCTCCGCGGCCTGCCGCAGGCTGACCACGGCAAAGAAATTCGCCGGCACCAGATACGGAAACACCGTCGCGTCGTCGCTCGGACGAAAGATCGAGCAGATCAAGCCAACCGGTTTGGCGGGGTTGCCATAACCGCGACCCGGAACCGTATCGGTCTGCCATTCCGTGCGGCGCATAAAATGATACGGGCCTTTGCCATCCTTGCGCTGCTGTTCGCGGAAGGTTTGCAGGATTTTCACAATCGCCTCGCGCCACGCGTCATCAAACGGCGCGGTGTCTTTGGAATGCTTCCAGTAGCCGTAGGCCAGCCGGATTGTGTAGCACAGCGAATCCACTTCCCATTTGCGTTCGTGGATGCCGGGTTTCATGTCGGTCAAATCGCTCTTCCATTCGCTGATTTTGGCTTCGTTTTTGTAAAACGCGTTTGCGTAAGGATCCAAAAGCGTGTTGCGCGTCTGGCGGTTGATGACGCCGGCGATCAATTGTTGGAGCTGCGGGTCTTCGGCCATGAGCGGCAGATAAGGCCAGACCTGCGCCGAGCTGTCGCGCTGCCACATCGCGTCAATGTCGCCGGTGATGACGTAAGTGTCGGGCCGGCCATTGACGATTTCAAAATCCACCGTGGTGTCGAGCGTGTTCGGAAAACAATTGCCGAACATCCACGCCAGTTCCTTGTTGCCCATGCCGGACTGAACTCGGGCGATGGTGCGCTCGACAGCGGCGCTTTTGAAGCGGCGTTTCGCTTCGGCGACGCGGACGACGGGAAAACCTGTTTCTGCCGCCAGCGTCAGTGACGGCGCGAGCATCACAGTGGAAGCCGCCAGCGTGGTATTGCGGATAAATTCTCTTCGATTCATAAATTGGGGAAACTTTTGCAAATCATCTAATCATCACTCACGCGAGACAAGGCGAAAGTTGCATCCATTGACTTTAAATGGAACGGGCCAACGGCAGGATTTTGAAACCAAAACTCTCCTCCCCTCAACCGCTTGAACTGGGGGAGGATGATTTTGGCTCGGCTCGCGCCTCAAAACCGCCCGCCCGGTTCGCCGGCCATCAACGGCCGGGGCTGGCGGGCTGGCGCGTAGCAGTTTATTTTTGCAGTCGGAAAAATGTGGCTGCGCCGGAATGCGGCAACGAAACCACGTTTTGATTAATGCTGACGGTCGCCGGCGTGGCAACGGTCGTCCAGGTGGTCGGCGGGTTCAGGCTGGCAGCAGATTGCAGGACATAAGCCGGGTCGGTGCTCAACGGCCAGGACACGAGGACGTTGCTTCCCGCCGGTGTGATTGTCAGGCTGGGCCGGTTGGTGGCCAGCGAAATCAAGGTGATTTGCGTGCCCCAGGAGGTGGCCGTCGCGGGAATTTCCTGGATGGTCCAGAACAGGTCGTCATCCGTCGGGTCCACCATGGTCGCGCTGAAATCACCCCAGCGGTAGGGCGCGGAATCAAAACTGAGGGTGAAGTTGCTCACGGCGCCCGTTTGAATCAGAAATGCCGAACCCATCGTCACGGTGGAACCGCTGACGGTGCCCACCGCACCGTAAATGCCGATGTCGCCGGCCGGCGCGGTGGTGCCGGAACGGTTGAAGCCCACCAGGAATTGTCCTTTGCTGTTGGCGGCGATGGTCGGATAGAAAAAATCGTAGTTGGCATTGCTGAAAATCCCTTCGCCGAGAATCGCGTTGTTGGATTCCTTCAATACCAGCCAGTGGACCGCGTCGCGGCTGCCTTGCAGGATGCAGTTGGCCATGAAAATATTGCCGCCGGCCTGGCGAACCGCGCCACTAAACCGGTCATCCCCGGCGTCAATGGTCGCACCGCCGGGCTGGACGGCGGGATTGGGGCCGCCATCATAGGCGTTGGGTAGCCGCACCGTGGTGGCCAACGTCGCGCCCGCCGCGCCCGGATTGTTGATGGTGGTGCGATCGAAGAAATTATATGCGGCGTTGTCAATCGCAATAATCACGCCGTGGCCCAGCCCGGCGGACGGATTGCAGACCCCCTGCAAGGCGAAGCCATAAGAGTCGGCGTTCAGATTGTCAAACCGGGTCATGTTGTTGGTCGCCGGTGTGGCGGCCAGCAGATCGGCCTTGGGGATCGAAAAAAACGAGACGCCGGTGAAGTTATTGCCACTGTCAAAATTGTTGACCCCGAGGTAAACACCGAGGGAGTCCACCCCCAAGGTGTCGAAATCGCCAAAACCGGAATTCGCGAGGAAGTTGACCGCCTTCCAAGTGCCGCTGGGATTAGACGAATCCGAACGGGCCACCAGAACACGGTTGGCAGTGTTGTCGGTAGTGAGTTCCGATGCAAACCAGCGGCCGCTGCCGGCGTCGTAAATGATCCGCGTGTCAGTCAGTCCGGCGGCAATGGTCGCGGCGCTGATGCCGGCATTTTCCCAGAACATATTGTCCGAAATCAGCGACTGCCGCACGCCGGCCTTGTTGTAAACCGCAAACGCGCCGTTGATGAATTCCACAAACTGGTTCGTGCCGGCCGCCCCCATGGTGTCCGGCGGGGTGCCACCGGTCCCCAGGCCGTTAACATCAGTTAAATTCGCTCCCGAAAAATTCTTGATGATGGTCTGCGCGGAAGCCGGCGTGGTCGCCAAAGCCAGCGCGACCAGCATCGCCAATGACCATCTTGGTTTAAGAACCACGAATTTACAATTCAACAGTTGCTTATGATTCATCAGGAGCTAACGATTCCTCAAAAGTGGTTTGTCGTCAAGCAGCGACCGTTGGTGGACTGAAATTGGTTTCGGGCAAACCGTGATGCCGGTCAAAGCGGTCTTGAAGCTCGCGCGGTGCAGACGCTGCGCAAAGTTTGCTGACGCAGGGCAAACACGAAGCGTCTGGACTGCGGGCGGTTTACCGCCGCTTTCGCCCGCCCGCAGGCTTTATCCAGCCGGTTTTGTGAACGGCACCATTCCACAAGCCCCGTTCATCTTCGACGGTTCGTGCCGTTCACAACAGGAATCCCGCGAGACACGCGGTCATGTAGGCCGCCAGCAGGCCGCCGATCATCGCGCGGAAACCGATTTGCGCCATCTCGCTGCGGCGTTCCGGCGCGAGCGAGCCGATGCCGCCGACCTGAATCGCAATGCTCGAAAAATTCGCGAAGCCGCACAGCGCGTAGGTCGCAATCATGAAGCTGCGCGGGTCGAGCGCGAGGGTTTTTGCATTCGCGGTCAAATCCAGGTAGCCGACAAATTCGTTCAGCACGATGCGTTCGCCAAGGATTTGCCCGATGCTCAAGCAGTCCTGCGACGGCACGCCCATGAGCCACGCGAACGGCGCGTTGACCCAGCCGAAAATGTTTTGCAGCGTCACCGGATTTTTTACGCCGAAATGCGTCTGGGGAAAGCCGACAACGTAATTCGCCAGCGCAATGATGGCGATGAACGCGATGAGCATGGCGCAGATGTTCAGCGCGAGATGAAAGCCGTCGCCCGCGCCGCGACAAATCGCGTCAATGGAATTGGCCGTGGTGCGCGGAACCGTGGCGGGCGAAGTGCCGGCGGTTTCGCTGACCTGCGTTTCGGGCAGCATGATTTTGGCGATGAGCAGCGCGGCGGGACAATTCAACACGGACGCGGTGAGCAGATGCCCGGCGGTGTTCTGATAGCCCGCCGCCATGCCCATCGCCGCATAAACCGCCGCGACGCCGCCGGCGATGTGCGCCATGCCGCAGACCATGATGGTCATGAGTTCGCTGCGCGTCATGCGCGGGACGTAAGGCCGGATGACCAGCGGCGCCTCGGTCTGGCCCATGAAAATGTTCGCGGCGGCGGAAAGTGTTTCGCTGCCGCTGGTGCGCATCGCCTTTTGCATGACCCACGCGACCGCGCGCACGACGCGCTGCAAAATTCCCCAGTGATAAAACAATGACGACAGCGCGGCCACGATGACGACCGTGCCGGTGACGAGGATGGCAAAAACGAGTCCATGTCCGGCCCCGAAAGTTTTGCCGAGCAAATCGGCGTCTGCCAGCGGGCCGAAAACAAACTTGGTTCCGTCCGTGGAAAACTGGATGAGTTTTTGCACGACCTTGCCGGCGAATTCAAAAAGTTTTCCGCCCCACGGCGTTTTCAGGATGAGCAGTGCCAGCGTCAGTTGCAGACCGAGGCCCCAAATGACCGTGCGCCAGGGAAATTTCTTGCGGTTGTAGGAAATGCCCCATGCGAGCAGCAGCATCGCCAACCAACCGAGAAGATTCGTAAAGTGCAGGTGCATCGCCTAGAAAACGCAAAGGTTGGAACCAGAACCGTGCGGAACACCGGAAACATTCAACGCCCAACATTCAACTTTCAACATCCACTGGAGCCCGCAATTGGAGCGCGTTGGATGTTGGATGTTGAATGTTGAATGTTGAATGTTCATTTCAAAACTACGCGTTTAATGACTTCCTTGTAAATGTGCGGGTGCAGCACGCCCACGAACGGGAGATTGCGGTAACGCTCGGCAAAATCAAGTCCGTAGCCGATGACAAAAAAATCGGGGATTTCAAAGCCCACGAAATCCGCCTCCACGTCGTGCGTGCGGCGCGCGGGCTTGTCCAGCAGCACGCAGGTCTTGATGCGGCGCGGCTTGAGCAGCTCCAACTTGGGCAGGACACGGCTCATGGTTTTGCCGGTGTCGAGAATGTCATCCACCAGCAGGACGTCGCGGCCACGCACATCCAGCCGCAGTTCCTTGGTGAATACCAGGTCGCCCGATTCGGTGCCGAGGCCGTAACTGGACACGCCGATGAAATCGAGGCGCAGTGGCAGGTTCAGATGCCGGATCAAATCCGCGAGGAACAGCACCGTGCCGTTGAGCAGCGAGACGACAACCATTTCACGCCCGCGAAAGTCGCGCTCGATTTCGCGCGCCAGCGATTTGATGCGCCGGGCAATCTGCTCGTCGGTGATGAGGATTTTCTCCACCTCCTTGCGCCAGCGCGGCGGGACGGGAGTTTTTGATTTGGTAATTTTTGCATTCACATGTCAAATGTGTTTGGAATCGTTCTCATCTTTTTTCACATAGCCGCTGTCCTGGCGCTTGAAGTTCACTTCGTTCTTTTTGACGTAGGCGGCAAAGATGTCATCCGCGCTCATGCCCAGCACCTGCGCCATGCTGATGAGAAAATGAAACAGGTCCACCACCTCGACCCGCGCGTTCTGCTCGTCGAACTTCTGATATTTGGCCCACCATTTCCACGGCACGCTGTCGGTGAGTTCGGCCATTTCCTGCGACATGGCGCGGCAGTAGTTGAGAATCCATTTGGTTTTTTCCTCGTCGCTCATGCCGTCGGTTTTGACGCCGATGCGTTCGTTGAGGGCTTTCTGCATCCGAAAGAGTTCGCGGAGTTGGTCGGGATTTTCCATGCGCGAAGCATACAAAACGAGTGACGAGTGACGAGTGAAAAATTCCTCCTCCTCCTCGTTTTCGTCCTCGTCCTCGGTTTTCGACGAGAACGAGGAGGAGGACGAGGACGACCGGAAAACTTTGCGCTTTGAACTTCCCCCGCAAACGCCTTTAATAATCCCATGCCTACGCTTCTAGCCTACGGCGGGCCGGTGATCTGGTTGATCCTCATCGCCGCCGCCACTGCCGCCGTCGTGTTTGTCGAACGCGCGTTGTTCTGCCATCGCTCGCAGATCAACTCCGCCGAGTTTCTCAACGGCGTCCGCACCGTGCTCAAGCGAGATAACGTCGTCGAGGCCGTTTCCATTTGTGACGCCACGCCCGGCCCGGTCGCGCGGCTCGTGAAAGCCGCGATCCTCAACCGCGACAAGGGCCGCGACCGCGTTCGCGAAGCCGTCGAGGAAGCCGGCCTCACCGAAGTGCCGCGCCTGGAGGAAAAATTGAACCTGCTGGCCACCATTGCGCAGATTTCGCCGCTGCTGGGATTGTTCGGGACGATCATCGGCTTCATCCGTGTGTTCATGAATCTGCAATCCTACGGACTTTACGCGCATATCAGCGGCCCGGATTCCCTGGCCACCGGCATTTGGGAATCGCTCGTCTGCGCGGCGGCGGGCATCGCGCTCGCCATCCCCGCGCATGCCGGCTACAACTACCTCGTCAGCCGCGTGAACAAAATTGTCCTCGACATGGAGCGAGCCGCCGCCGAGATCGTCAACATCGTCACCGAAAACGGCAAATGAAATTTCCGCGCAACGCCAAAATCCTGCGCAGTCATTTCGACGTGGCGCCGTTTGCCGCGGTTTTTTTTCTGCTCGTTATTTTTCTGATGCTCGGCGCGCTGATTCCAACGGCGGGCATTCCGTTGCAGCCGCCCGCCGCCGACGAGCTGCCGGGCATTGGCCAGCCAACGGTTGCAATGGCCGTGGACAATCAAGAACGGTTGTATTTTGAAAATCAAATCGTCACCGAAAAGGTTTTGATCAACAGCCTGATGGTCGCCACCAACAGTGCGCGTGAGCCGCTCACGCTCATCATCCACGCGGACAAGGCCGTGAGCTATGAGACGATCGCGCATTTGTTGTTGCTGGCGCGCGACTGCGGCATCACCAACGCCTTGCTCGCCACCTTGCCGCGCGCCGGGGCCGCGACCGCCAAGCCATGAGCGACCGGCCCGCAGATTCGCCCGTGCTGGCGTCACCAACCCAAGGCGAGGGCTGGCTTGCCGGGCCGAAACCGCCGGGCGAAGGCTGGACGCGGAACAAGTTTTTTTTCTTCATTGCCTTCGCGCTCGTCCTGCATGTCGCGCTGATCATTATTTTCGGAACCAAAAAGCAAATTATGCCGCGCGCCGTGACCAATGTTCCGCATCTGCAACTCGCCGAGAGTGGCAACGAGATCATTGCGCTCGGCGACCCGACGCTGTTCGCCCGGCCGAACGCCCATGATTTTGTGACCGTGTTCTGGCAGCGCACGCCAGTCGTCAACCAGCCATCGTTCCACTGGACGGAAGCGCCCCATTACCTGTTGCCCGCTCCGGAAAAATTTGGCGCCGCTTTCCGCGAATTCATGCAGACCAACCGGCTGCCCGAAAGGCCGCTGAACTTCAAGCCCGCACCACAATTGAGCGAACTGGTCATTGCTTATCAAGATCTGCTGCCGCAGAAAACGACGCTGCAAGTCTCCGGCGATCTGGCCCAGCGCCGGCGGCTTAACCAAATTGAACTGCCGTCAATCTCCGTCAACGACGTGATCGCGCCCAGCAAAGTGCAGGCGTTGGTGGACCCGGCGGGCAACGTCGCCTCCACCGTCCTGCTGGAATCCAGCATGTCCGCCACGGCCGACCAGCGCGCCTTGCAGCTCGCGCGCAACCTGCGGTTCGCGCCCGCGTCCCGGCTGATGTTCGGCGAAATCATTTTCACCTGGCACACCGTGCCGGTGGCCAGCACGAATGAACCAACCCGTTAAAATGAACAGTCGTTGCATCGTTTCCTTACGGTGCCGGCTCACGATTCACAATTCAGGATTCAACCACTGCACTTCCGCATTGCCATGAACATTCCGCATCTGCTGGTGATTTATGTGGCGCTGGCGCTGGGGGCGTTGTGCGCGATTGGCATTCTTTCCGAGTTCCGGCGGCGGCATTTTGGCCCGGCACACCCGGAGGACCACGTGTTCCGCTGCGGCAAATGCGGCTTTGTCTATACGGACGACGCTGACGTGGACCGTTCCCGCTGCACCCAATGCGGCAAGCTCAACGAGCCGATTCAGTTTTGAAAATCGTTTCGTGCGGAATGACAGGGCAGGTTTTAACCGTGAACTAGACCAAATTCATGAGACTTGTCAAATTGAGCACCACTGAGTTTGCAGATGAATAATGTTTCACGCTCGACCCCGGCCCTCTCCTCCGAGGAGAGGGAGAAACGTCCGCCGTCTCTTTGAAAAACTTGCGACTGGATTGGCCGGATGGTCAACCGAGAAAACGGAGACGCGCCAAGGCGGTTCCTTCTCCCCGGGGGAAAAGGCCAGGATGAGAATTCTCCGAAACCATTTTTCGCGCCTTGAACCCTTGAACCGGAGCGCGGCATTGATGCCGCTTCGACGTAGGAAGTGCTTGCCGCATCAAAAATTGAAGCGGCATGAATGCCGCGCTCCAAGAATCAGGTTCATGGGGTGAGCGTCAGAACCAATTTCTTCCACCGTTGCGATGATGATTGAGATTGGGAAAGCGCCGATTCTCCTTTCTTGCACGGGGCGGCAAATTTCGTCAACGTCTCGGCCTTCGATTTTATTTTATGGCATTGCTCAACGACAATTATCTCAAACTCAAAGCGGGTTATCTGTTTCCCGAAATCGGCAGGGGCGAGGCCGGTCAGACGCGCTGACAACCATACTGCGCGGCCAGGTCTGGTGCCGCCGCTGTGAGTTGGGAACACTCTCGTTCCGGAGCGCAGTTGTCCCGGCCGTTGCGCGCAACCAGTCCAATGTGCACTTTAAAAAATCCCACGCCGTCATGTCCGGCAACGATGCTGCGGATGAGAACACTCGCGCTCCCTTGCTCAATTCGCACAGCCAAGGGTTTGCCTGGCAGTGATTATTTTTCCAACGCGGGTGAATTGCGGATAGTGAGGCCGCCCACATTGTCAGCGAAGACAGCGGCTTTCACACCGGGCGCAAGCTGCGATTTGAAATTGTCAATTTCCAATCCCAGAATGTCCGCAAACGACGCGGCGGAGCGCAGGTCGTTTGTGATAAAATTGACGGTGATGTTCTCTAGTTCCAGACCTTTCACGTGGCGCGCAAAAATGCCGTAAGCCGGCAGCGTGCCGATCTTGCCCGGCTCAGGATAGCCGGCGCCGAGTTCCTTGGGATTGATGGCCGCATCTTCCGCCGTGCCGCCGCCTTTGCTGATGAGCCGGATGTTTTCCAGGCGCACGCCTTCAATCGGCTGTTCCGGCAGGCCCATGATCTGGATGCCGCTCATTTTCCCCACGCCGTCGGCAATGACGTTTGAGATTAAAATATTTTTCATCCGGCTGTTCGTCGTGACGTTGGGCGCGCGGTTGCGCTTGCCGGTGGTGAGGTAAATCGCGTAGTCCGGCACGTCGGTCATGGCCAGGTTGTTGATGGTGATGTTTTCGAGAATTCCGCCGTCCACTTCTTCAAGAGCGAGGCCACGGCAACTGCGGAAGGTGCAATTGGCCACCGTGCAATTGCGGAAGCCGCCGCTCGCCTCGGTGCCGAACTTGATGCGGCCCAGGCCGTTTTTCGCCGGCTTCATGGTGCCGTCGAGCAATGTGCCTTCGAGAAAGCCGGACACTTGGCAGTTGACGATGGTGAGATTTTCCGTAACGCGCGGTTCGCCGAGCGCGCAGGTGCTCTTGGGGCAAATGCCGTCGTCAATCGGCGAATTCACGCGACAGTTGGACACGGTGGTGTTGCGGCAGCAATCAAGGTCCATGCCGTCGCGGTTGGTGTCGAGGGTGACGTTGTCAACCGTCAGGTTGTCGCAGCCGGTGACGAGAATGGCAAAATGGCCGCCGTGAAAAATCGTGATGTCGCGGATCAAAACATTCCTGCACAGCTTGAGGGCGATGGATTTGTTGCCGATGCGCACGGGCGGATAGGTTTTGGTATTCGGCGTGGGAAAATGTTCGTAACCGCACATCTCGTCGAGGATTTTGGGATTCCGCTCCAGCCCGCCGCCGTTGATCATGCCGTGGCCGGTGATGAAAACATTGGTGAGGTTTTCGCCCCAGATGAGGCTGTTGTGAAAATAACAATGTCCGCCATCCTGGTAGGCGATGCCCGGAAACGGCTCGGTTTCGTCGTAGGCGTTCAGTTTTTGCGGTGCGCCAAGAATTGTCGCGCCGGCGTCAATCAGCAAATGAATGTTGCTTTTCAGGTGAATTGAGCCGCTTAAATAGGTTCCGGCTGGAACCAGCACCGTGCCGCCCCCGACTTCGGCAGCGGCGGCGATTGCCTTGTCAATGGCCGGGCTGTCGAGTTGCTTGCCATCGCCGGCCGCGCCGTAGCTGCGGACATTGAAATAGTTCTGGCCGGCGGTTTCGGCGGCGAACGCGATATCACACAGACAGAACAGCAGGACAGAGAGTTTTCCGGCAGAGACAAATGGGCTTTTCATGTTTCAGGATTTGATGATTGAAACAATGACGAAAACACCCGGCGCATGGCTACAAAATAATTGTCGGTTTTCGTTCGCGTCACGCTTTGGCTCGACAAGTGAAGCGGGTTGCGGCAGAATTTTTTTGCCAGGGCCTGTGGAGTGTGGACTTACGAACCCCGCCAGGGCCGGAAGGCAGCAACGGCAGTATGCTTTGCAATTGCCGCAGTCACCCTGGCACCTTCCATTTACGATTTGCGCTTGCCGATTTACGATTGCTGTCGCAGTCGCCATCCGCGCGTAAATCGAAAATCGAAAATCGTAAATCAAAATGTCCTATCAGGTCATCGCCAGAAAATACCGCCCGCAACGTTTCGCCGACGTGGTCGGGCAGGAGCACGTCACCCAGACGCTCGCCAACGCCATCACGCAGAAACGCATCG
>ODAK010003228.1_pt1 | contig 16982 bp, 14 predicted proteins | sample 1539591 | NCBI WGS metagenome assembly ODAK01 (sample SAMEA3539303, study PRJEB22396) | soil metagenome | biome: tundra; feature: field; material: soil | place: USA | collected 2010-05 | depth 0.15 m
CATCACACCGGCGTTTCTATTCCGCCTTGACAGGGCCATCGAGAAGCGGGTGGTCGAGACCTGCCAACGCAATGGCGCCTCTTCCTTTCACGTCGAAGACAACGACCTGGTTGTCTCCATCCTTAAGCCAGACCCCGGGGACATAAAGTGTTTGCTGCGGTCCAATATCCCAAAACCGGCCAAGAGCGTGACCATTGATCCAGACGGCGCCCTTGCCGAGTGATCGAACGTCGAGGAACGTGTCACCGGCATGCGCGACTTGGAAGTGTCCCTTATAGAAACACGGGCCAGTGCATGTTTGACTGCCAAACACGAGTTGGTCGGGAGTTTGCATGGGCAGCGCATAAATCAACCAGTCCTTCACAGGTTCGCCTTGCCACAACACGCGCTGCGTAATTCCGGTACGCTCGCCGCGCAGCACGATGGAGAAGTTTACGCGCCCCGAATTTTCGACAAGTATGTCGAGTTTCTGGCCGGCGTGCTGAACATGCAGCGGCAATGAGTTCTTCGAGATGCGGCGATCTAGAACGCCCACCAGTGCGCCGTCGAGATAGACACGGGCGTAACCGTGAAGCTGATCGAGAGTCAGATCTCCGTCGCCGGCCGTCTTCATGGTTGTGCGGTAGAGAATGTAGCCGTAGTTCTGGCCAATGTCCTCCATTGTGAGTGGCTGCGTGGATTCAACCGGGGCGGGAAGAGACTTCCAAAGCGAGCGTGATCCGGCGAGTTTGAAGGACGCCACTGCGATGGCGGCGGGCGAAGGCGGGATGGGTTGCGGAGTAACTCCAGTAGCTTTGGCGATGATTTCGCGGAAGGCCAGGTACTTGGGTGTCGGGCGGCCACTCTCATCGAGTGTGGCCTGATAGTCGTAACTGGTGACGTCAGGCTGATAGCCTTCGTGATCCGAGTTTGCTCCACTCATCCAACCGAAGCTTGTGCCGCCATGAAACATGTAAACACTCACGGAATAGCCCTGCTCTACGATCCAACGGAACTCATCGATCTGTTGCTTTTCGTCGCGGGATTCATGCTTTGCGCCCCAGTGATCGAACCATCCATCCCAGTATTCACCTGACATATGCGGCTGCGAAGGCCGCGCTTTCAAAAGTGCATCGAATGAATCCTTCGCACCTCCAGTGCCGAAATTGATGGCGGCTGGAAGATCGGAGAACGAGCCGGCGGGAATCTCTTCTGCACCGTCCGCGGTATAGAGTTGAGCTTCTCGGAAGCCGCTGTCTTCGATAATTTGGCGAATTTGGCCAAGATAATGGTGGTCATTACCGAAGCTGCCGTATTCATTTTCGATCTGGACCATGATGATCGGACCGCCGCTGCCGATCTGAAGAGGCGCGAGTTCCCGGCCAAGGCGGTGCATCCAGCGCGAGGCCGCCTCAATGAACTTGGGATCGGAACTGCGTACGACCGTGGAATGGTCCTTCAGCAGCCATGCAGGATAGCCGCCAAAATCCCATTCCGCGCAACTGTAGGGACCCGGGCGCAGATTGACATAAAGACCTTCCTGCTGTGCTTCGCGGACGAACTCGGCAATGTCGTTGTTGCCGGAGAAATCGTAAACACCCGGCTGCGGCTCATGCACGTTCCAGAAGACATAGGTGGTGATCGTATTCAGTCCCATTGCCTTGGCCATGCGCAGACGATCGCGCCAATAGGCACGCGGAACTCGCGCATAGTGCATTTCACCGGCGAGAACGCGGAAGGGCTTCCCGTCAAGGGTGAAATGGTCGCCATCGGCACGGAAGGTATGGCCGGTGGCTGGTGTTTGCTGGGCGGTCCCGATGAAAGGGGTCGAGAAAATGCATGCAACGGCGAGATAGAGGAGCGCGCGTAATTTCATGGCTGTGGAATCCATTCTATAGATTGTGAGCCGAAGACGGACAGGCGCATCGACTCATAATTCTGAAATCTCGGGAAATCCCAACTCACTTTTTTGCTATACATGGTCCACGGGGTCCTATTGAAGGGAAACCAATGCAGTTTTGGCTCGCGAGAGGTCAGGGCTCATCTCGACTGCCTGATTGAGTTCGGCTTTGGCCGCGGCATTGTTGTTCAGGCCAAGATATCCCAGACCAGCCAGATAATGTGCGTAAGCAGCACGGAGCCGCGGCGAGACTTCGGCTTCTGCACGCCTTCCAGGTTGACTGGTTTGCATCGCGGGCTGTTTCAACTCGCTCTGTCCGAATTGCACCAGCTCCCGGAATAGCTTCTGAGACTTCTCCTCCTGGCCTAGTTTCTGATATGCGAGACCCTGATAGTAACTTTGAACGCCGCCGGCAACTGGAACCTCACCTGACTGAGTCGCGTCACTTCCTTTGCCAGACTCGAACGAAGCGACAGCTTCTTTCCAGCACTCGATAGCTCCCTGCGTGTCTCCGGACCCTTGATGGACGACGCCGGTCCAATATGCGATTTCAGACTTACGGGTGTTGGCGCGGCCAAACTCGAAGCTCACCGGGAGGTTCGGCGGGATTTTTGCGGCGGATTCCAGATCCGCCAATGCCCTTTTGAAGTGATTGTTCTGGATTTCTGTTTGGGCGCGCAGTATATGTGCATCGGTCCAATGATCCGCCACGTTGAGATTCTCACCTTCGGCAACTGCGAACGTGTGCGCTGTCATGGTCTGGATGGCTTCGTCCACGTTGCCAACGGCAATCTGCAACGCGAGTTGACGGTTGATTGCGTCATCCCGGCGCGCAACTGTGGGAGCATTCTTTTGGAGCAGATTGAGGCGTTTGTCGAGCGGCGTGCCGGCCTGCTCGTAGAGTTCGTCCAATTCGGCAAAATGTAGCGCGAACTTGTGTTCAAGTTGGACAGCCTGTTCCAGTTCAGCAATGGCTTTATTGATCTCGCTACCCGATTCCCGATGCATGTAAGCTATTGCCAGGTTGCGATGTACGATTGCGAATGAAGGATCGAGAGCGACTGATTGCTCCCACATTCGGATAGCTTCTTCCGGTTGCCAGTCGTATAAGACATTGCCCAGGTAATAAGGCGCTCGTGCATCGCGAGGGTTGATCTCGATAGCATGCCTTAGCACTTCAATGGCTTCGCACTGGAACGGAAAGACGTAATCGGCCGGCATAGACATGGCTTGCTGGTAATACTCTGAGGCCTTCTGCGCTTGACCTAACTTATCCGCGAAATAGGCGAGATAGTAAAAAGTCATGGGATGGATGCGGGATTTTTCCGGCACTGCGGCAGTCGAAGGCAGAAGCACGTCGATGCCGTCCTGCCAGAGACCCTCATTCATGTATTCGGCGGCAGTCTCTTGAGTGGTCGCTGGAAAAGCGTTCATCGAAGAAGCCAGCCGTTGGGCGGACACCTCGTCCCCGGAGGCCAGGTAAGTCTCGGCCATGGCTCTAACATCCAACGGATCCGCCGAATGCGAGGCCGAGGCCAGCAACGCCAATGCCACCTGTTTGCGGCCCAGATGCCGCAGCACTGCTGCTTTCAGATTCTGGGCGCGGATGTTCAGTGCGTTGGAATCGATCGACCGATTCACAAGCTCAAGCGCAGTGTTCATATCGCCGCGCGATGTTGCAATCTGCGCCAGTGAATAGTAGCTTGCCGCCTTCCAGGCCTGGCTCCAGGTGGACTTATAGAACCACGTATATGCTTCGTCGAATTTGCTTTCAGCCTTGAGGGTCGCGCCAAGGTAATAGATCGGCTCTGCATCTTCGGGCGCAGTGTAACGATCGGTGGCACGCTCCAGCGCCTTGCGCAGATACTTCTCGGCCTCGCCATAACGCGCCTTGTTGAAGGCCATAATTCCCAGAACCGTGTTGACACGGGTGTCTCCGGCGTCGCGGCGCAATGCCTCGTGAAAATAGCGGAGAGGATCCACGTTGGGGTCGTGAAACTGCCACGCGCGCAGCCCAATAAGATAAAGCTCCTCGTTGGTCTTGACGTCCTGCGGCGCGGCGGGCGGAGTAACTGCCGGCGGCATCGCCTGAGGCGTCAGATGGATAGGGCTGTAAGATACCAGTTCCCTGTCACCATCCCAGAGTGAGGCAACCACGTCATGTTCGTCGATGCCTGCAGGCACATTGACTTGCTTCACGTAGGGCTTGGCGGGGTTGATGGAGATTTTCTCTTCAAACAGCACTTTGTTCCCGGCTTTGACCAATACGCGAGCCGCTGCATGGGCCGAGGTGGTGTAAAAGCCGATTTTGGCAAATCCGTTGCTGACCTCAAGGTTCGCGGCGGCATCCAGGTTGGCTTCCTTGACGCCGCCAATATCCCGAAACGGATACCAGTTCATGCTGAACGACCGGGTCTCGTATGGCTGAAGCCAACTGTAGTCGGGCTGATTATCTGAGTAGGCCCCGGTCATGAGTTCTATATATGGACCGTCGTCATCTGTAAGGGTAGCGTCCCATCGCTTGCCGCTGGGACCATTGCCCCAGGTCCAGAATTTCTTCCCAGGGACGATGTTGTGGTCCGATACGCTCATGGTTCCGGCATCTTTGCCGTGATCATAGCCTGCAAAGAAGTCATCCTGATAGTTCCACGCAAAAACAGAATTCGCCGACGTATGGTTCTTATACCAACTTATGTCTACGCCCTTGGTGAAATCCGCGCCATTATAGATTGAATGTGAAATTGGCCAGTTTGTAAATTCATGTTTGGCGTGGAAGACCCCGAACTGCGTGCTGGGCGGAAAGATTACCTGGTAGTTGTCGTTCGCGTGGACCGCGAGGTTGGCGAAACAAAGCATGGTGTTGACTTCCGGCGTGCGGTTTAGAATCCGCACCGAGGCTTCAAGGTACGACTTACCCGGCCGCAAGGTGTACCCTACCGCCCAACGCGTGCGCTGGCGCACTTCCAACTCGCCCACCCAGATTGTCTTGCTGCCGTCGGCATTTTCCTCCAACCTGTACTGCACTGGAAGAAATGTACTGGCGCGGTGATGAAAGGGAATGTTCCATTCGAGGCCACCGGAGATCCACGCACCCAGCAGGCCAATCAAAGCCGGCTTGATGACATGTTGCCGGTAAATAAAGTTGTAACCATTGGTCTTGTCGACGCCTTCAAAAATGCGGCCGCCAACTTCGGGCAAGACTCCAATTCGGATGTACTCGTTTTCAAGATAGACAATGGTGTAGGTCTTGTCGGCTTTCTTGCCAGTCAGGCTGTCGTACATCGGATAGGGGTAAACCGGCCCCAGTGAGCCCTGGGATTCACGTCCGAAAAAGAACATCGGGTTCGGTTCCGGCTCCCCGGCCAAGTAAGTGGGGATGACAATCTTCGTCTCCCAAATCCTTACTCCGGACGTTTCTGTTGCAAACGAAACGGCTGCCGCAAACAACAACCACACGGTAACTGCGATGAGAACCACTTGCCTGCGTATCACGATGGACCACCTTCTTCGTGCGCTATTGACCGCAATGACGCCGAGCACTGCGTATATTGGAACAACGTGTTCTCTTCTTTCGCATGCCCCGCAAAAATGCTTTATGTGTGACGGGGGTATTCTACACCGGTTGCGCCCTTAGCAAAGCTGTACGGAGCCAGAGTGACGGGACGCGCGTTTACGATTATCGCTGGTAAAGGAAATTGCATTCGATCGTGCAAAGTTTTGGGTTGATACTGGTATTCTAAGAGTGTTCAACCAATGAGGAGATATAAATACCATGGCAAAGGGACTGACCGTTCGCAAACCAAAAGGAAATATTGTCAAGGAAATAGATGCTGCAATTGCCCTGCTAGTTCGTGCCCGGGCTCTAGCCGCTTCCGATGGAGCAAGCCCGAAGGTCGCCAAAAAGGCGACTACCAAAACGCTGACCAAGCGTGTAGTGAGTGCCGAAGCTCGGGAAGCCATTGCAACCGCGCAGAGGAAGCGCTGGGCCAAAATCAAGCGCCTGAAGAAGAAGGCCGCACGCGCGGCATGAGCAGACGAGGTCGATCGTTGGGAATGACTCGAAGTTATTGGTTCGAGTTTACGAAAAGCCTAAAACCGGATGAGGAGCATATGGTGCTTCAAGCATTGCAATCTCATCCGGCGTAAGCAACAACGATAGAGCAGCATTGGCGTCTTCGAGATGGTGTGGCTTGTTTGCGCCAACGATAGGCGAGACGACGGCCGGTTTGCCAAGCAACCACGCCAGAGCAACCTGCGCAAGCGGTTCGCCACGCCGTTCCGCCAGTTGGCTCAGCCGGTCGATCACCGGACGGTCCGCCGCTTCAGTTTGGGAGTACATACTCTTTCCAAACTGATCCGTCTCGAACCGCTTCGTTGCTTCGCTCTTCCACGGGCGAGTGAGACGGCCTCGCGCCAACGGACTCCAGGGGAGTACCGCGATGTCCTCCGCCTGGCAAAGCCCCAACATTTCACGCTCTTCTTCGCGATAGAGAAGGTTGTAGTGATTCTGCATGGAGACGAAGCGGGTCCACCCGTGCAGGTCGGCTGAATAGAGCGCCTTGGCAAACTGCCAGGCATACATGGAAGAAGCCCCTATATAGCGCACTTTGCCCTCCTTCACCAGGTCGTGAAGCGCCTCCAGCGTTTCTTCGATCGGTGTTTCGTGGTCCAGTCGATGAATCTGGTAGAGGTCTACATAGTCGGTCTGCAACCGGCGAAGGCTCTGATCGATCTCGTAAAAAATGGATTTGCGGGAAAGGCCAGATCCGTTGGGTTCGTCCCGCATGACACCATGAACTTTGGTTGCAATCACGACTGCTTCACGACGGGTATGGGTTTTCAGAAATCGGCCAAGTACCTCTTCGCTTACGCCGCCGGCATAGATATTTGCGGTGTCGAAGAAATTGATTCCGAGATCGAGAGCCTGGCGGAAAAATGCCTGACTCTCTTCTTCGCTCAGAGTCCATGCATGGCTGCCGGGCTTCAGTTCGCCGGCACGCGGCACTCCATAAGTCATGCACCCGAGACAGATGCGCGAGACTTTAAGCCCGGTCTTGCCTAACCTTGCGTATTCCATTGCTCCTCCCAATCGTTGGCGTAGTCACCGGGAACTATTGCGAAACAACCAAGGCACGCGCAAACCGCTCCAGAGTAGGGGAAATGGCATCTCCCTGGGAAGTACCCCAAGGCCCATCCTGTTGAACCATAAAGATCCATATCAGCCCATGTGCCGGGTCGATGTTCATTTCATTCTTGAATGCGCCGCCGTGGCCAAAGCCGTCATTCGAAACAGACCAGCCGAGGCCATAACTCTTTCCGCCAAGGCCGCCGTTCTGCCTGCTGGTCATTTCAGCGAGCGATTTGGCGGAAATAAGCCGCTTGCCGTTCAGTGTCCCTCCATTCAAGATCATCCGGCAGAACTTCGAAACATCTTCAGCGGTAGAGAACAAGCCGCCGGCCGGCATGGGATACCGGCGAAGCTTGTCGTCGAGTGGATAAGTCAACTGGTTAATTGGCACTTCTACCATATCCTTGGTTAGCTCATCCAGTTTGTAAGTCTTCGCAAGTCGATGGAGCTGCTCGCCTGTGGGCCAGAACGTCGTCTCTTTCATATTAAGTGGATTGAAAAGCCGCTCCTGCATGAACTGCTCATAGGGCATTCCGCTGACGACTTCAATGATTCGCGCCGCGGTATTCAAGCCTTCGTTGGAATACGCGTAGTCCGTGCCGGGTTGGAAGTTCAAAGGCTCCGCAGCGAAGGTGCGCACCGCGTCTTTCAACGGCAAAAGATCAAGTGCCCCCGGCTGAGCCGCGGACCGGAAAGGCAGACCGCTTGTATGACTCAGAATTTCCCGTACACGAATGGGATGATTTGCCGCGACCAATTGTATCGGCTTCGCCGAGTCTATCGGTTCGTGCGGCGCATTTGCACTGCCGGCATGAGACTGCCGTACCTTCTGCCCTTTGAACTCCGGGAGATACTTTTCCACTGGGTCATCGAGACTCACCTTGCCTTCGTCCACGAGAATCATCAGCGCGGTGGCAGTCATCGGTTTTGATGTCGATGCAATCCAGAAAAGGGCGTCCGCCGGCATTGGAGTTTTTGCCGAGAAGTCGCGAAAGCCGATCGGCCTCAGATACACCGTACGATCCCTGGTCGCTACAAGAGTCACAGCACCGGCTAACGTGTGATCGTTTACCAGCGGCTGCAAATAGGACTGGATGGCGTCAGGCTGCACTACTGCCATGGGAGTTGCAGGCCCTTGTCCGTGAGTAAACATTGAGGCTCCCAAGAATAGCAGCGGGATTATTTTCGTGTTCGATTGCATTGCCCAATTATCCACCCAGGCGGCAACGAATCCAACGACCAATCATTGCTCTGCTTTGGGCAGAACTCGAAGAAGCGCTCTGACTTACCTTCCCAGCGCGAGCGACGGGTCGGCGGAGAGATCACTTGCCGCGAATTCTCCCGCTTGAAAGCGAGGCCACGCAGCGGCGGCGATCATGGCGGCGTTGTCAGTTGACAGGGCGAAAGTGGGGAAGGCAACGCGCAGGCCGCGGCGCTGGGCTTCCGCGGCGAAGCGCGCCCGGAGTTCTCGGTTGGCTGCTACTCCGCCGGTGATAAGGATGCGGTTGACGCCGAGGGATTCGGCAGCGGCAAAGGTCTTCTTCATAAGGTCGCCAACCACTGCGTGCTGGAAGCTGGCGATGAGATCGAGGACAGGCTGCGGGCAGAGTGCGAGAGCTGCCTCTTTGGTGTTGGGCGGCGTTGGAGGAAGGGCCTTATACTGCGATTCCGAGGCGCTCGGTTCACAATTCCGGATTTTTGGCGGAAAGAGACGTGCGGCGCGAGCCAGGGCTTCGGGGCGGAGGTTATGGAGTTCCACATATCGCAGGACTGCGGTTTTGATTCCCGAAAACGAGAAGAGAAAACGGGGGTCCAGATTCGCGATGGGGGCGGTGCGAGCGGCCTTGGTTCTTGGCGCCTTGCCGGCAAGGTGGAGCTTGGTCTTGATATGGGAAAAGGCAAATGGAACCGCGAGGGGGTTGCCGAAACGGGCAAGCGCGTCGATCCAGGGGCCACCGGGGTAACCGAAGCCGAGGAGTTTGGCTACCTTGTCATAGGCTTCGCCGGCGGCGTCGTCGAGGGTACGGCCGATGAGAGAGTAGGTCCACGCGTTGTGAGCGGGGCGGCAGAGAAAGAGGTGGGTGTGGCCGCCGGAGACGACCAGGGCGAGGGCTTGCGCATCCGGATCTGAGGTTGGCGCGGCTTCACGCTCATGCAGGAGGACGGCGTGAATGTGGCCTTCAAGGTGGTTGACGGCGATGAGTGGGAGGCCCTGGGCGAAGGCAAGGGCTTTGGCGTAAGTAATGCCGACCAGGAGCGCTCCAGCAAGGCCGGGACCGCTGGTGACTGCAATGGCATCGATGTCGGCGAGGGTGATGTTGGCCTGGGCCACGGCTGCGCGCACGACGGGGACGATGGCGCGGAGATGTTCGCGGCTGGCCAGTTCGGGGACGACTCCGCCAAAGCGCGCGTGGGTGGCGATCTGCGAGGCCACAACCGAAGAAAGAGTACGCGAGCCGCGCTCGACGACAGCGGCGGCGGTCTCGTCGCACGAGGATTCGATGCCGAGGATCAGACCGTTGGGCATGATTCTTTAGTTTACCGGTATCGAATGTTTGCGTTTCAAACAAATTACCCTTGAGGAAAGCGGTGTTGCCCATTACGCGCCAATTCGAAGCAGCACTCAGGATTGCAAGAGAGTTGCGGGCAGCAGGATATGAGGCTCACTTCGCTGGCGGCTGCGTGCGCGACCTGCTGCTGGGACGAGAGCCAAGGGACTATGACTTGGCTACTTCGGCGACACCAGACGTGGTCCTGGAGTTGTTTCCGCGCACCTTTGCCGTTGGGGCACACTTTGGGGTAGTGCTTGTGGCGGAAGGCGATGCGGACAGCCACGTGTTGACCGAAGTGGCAACTTTCCGGTCCGATGGCGCGTACTCCGACGGGCGGCATCCGGATGTGGTGCGGTATACGACCAGCGCCGAAGAGGATGTGCAGCGGCGGGATTTCACTATCAATGGACTGCTGCTGGACCCTTCGCACGGCACAGACGACCTCCGGTCGGCGGTAATCGATTTTGTCGGCGGAGTTGCGGACCTTGACGCGGGGGTGGTGCGGGCCATCGGGCGGGCGGAGCAGCGCTTTGAAGAAGACCACCTGCGCATGCTGAGAGGCGTGCGATTTGCGGCGCGGTTTGGGTTCGAACTCGAAGCCGGGACTGCTGCCGCGATGCGCCGGTTGGCGGCAAAGACGGCCGCGGTGAGCCGGGAGCGGGTGCGGGACGAACTGACCAAAATGCTGACCGAGGGGCAGGCGCGGCGAGCTTTTGAACTGCTGGACCAGACTGGCCTGCTGGCCGAAGTGTTGCCGGAAGTGGCGCGGATGAAGGGGGTGGAGCAGCCACCGCAGTACCACCCCGAAGGTGATGTTTGGGTGCATACATTGTTGCTGCTTAGCCAGCTTGAGGCGGGCTGCCCGCTGACGCTGGCCTGGGGGGCGCTGCTGCACGACGTGGGTAAGCCGCCAACCTTTCGGCGGGCGCCGGAGCGGATTCGTTTTGACGGACACGTTGAAGTTGGCGTGGCCATGGGGGCGGAGATTTGCAGGCGGTTCCGCTTCTCGAATGACGAAACCCGGCAGATTCTGGCGCTGATCGAAAACCATATGCGGTTTGCGGATGCGACCCGCATGAAGGCTTCGACGCTGAAGCGATTTTTCCGCCTGGAGAGCTTTGACCAGCACCTGGCGCTGCATCGGATGGATTGCATGGCGGCGAGGGGGAACCTGGACAACTGGGAGTTTGTGCGGGACCGCTATTTCGCCATTCCGGAGGAGGCGGTACGACCCATGCCGCTGATTACCGGCCGAGAATTGATCGCTGCGGGATACAAGCCCGGCGCCGCGTTCAAGGAGATTCTCCTGGCCGTCGAAGATGCGCAGTTAGAGGGCGCAATCGCGACCGAGGAGGAGGCGCTGCAACTGGTGAAGGAACGGTTTCCCGTCATGTGACTGGTTCCAGGAACGTTTCGCGGCCTGAAATCCGGGGAACGACATACCGAATCAATTTCTGCTGTTTTTCAGTTGACATGCATCCGGTGCGCGAATGAAATTCTGTGTGCATGGCGGAGCTTTTGGATAAATTCATCGGGACATGGGCGCTGGTGCGGGCCGTTGACGAAAGCGGCGGAGGCGTGTGGACCGTCGCTGGAAATTGAGAAAGTTAAAATGCAATGCTGCTGAGGAGCTTTCGCTGAGCCGCTCGGTGGCTGCCTGCTGCACGATGCGGCTATTCTGAACGTGCCCCCATGCCCTCCGCGCCTCGCCAATTCGATGTGATTGTTTTGGGGGCGGGGGCGGCGGGGCTTATGTGCGCGGCGGTGGCCGGGCAGCGCGGGCGGCGGGTGGCGCTGCTGGAGCACAACGGCCAGCCAGGGCGAAAGATTCTCATTTCGGGCGGCGGGCGGTGCAATTTCACGAATTTGCACAGCGGGCCGGGGAATTTTCTCTCTGAAAATCCACACTTCGCCAAGTCGGCGCTGGCGCTTTATCAGCCGCGGCACTTTGTTGAATTGGTCGAGCGGTATGGGATTGCATGGCATGAAAAGACGCTGGGGCAACTCTTCTGCGACGGGTCGGCGCGGGCGATTCTGGATTTGCTGCTGGCGGAGTGTGCGAAGGGCTGTGTCGAGCTTGTCCTGAATGCGGGCGGAATAACGGTTGAGGGCGGGGGCGGCGAGGGGTTTCGGGTGACATGCTCGGCGGGCGATTTCACGGCCGGGGCGCTGGTGGCGGCGACCGGGGGATTGTCGATTCCGAAAATGGGGGCCACCGGGCTGGGGTACGAGTTGGCGCGGCAGTTCGGGTTGAAGGTGGTAAAGCCAAGGCCTGCCCTGGTTCCGCTGGTGCTTGGCGGCGATGAGGCTAGGTGGACGGAGTTGGCGGGGGTGGCTACGGAAGTGGTGGCGTCGGCATGCGGGGCGAAGTTCAGGGAGAAGATGCTGGTGACGCATCGGGGGCTGAGCGGGCCGGCGGTGTTGCAGGCTTCTTCGTATTGGCGGCCGGGGCAAGCGCTGCTATTGGACCTCGCGCCGGATGCCGATGTATTAGGCGCGCTTTTCTTGCCCGGCTCCCGGCGCGATGTTCAGGCGATGCGGCAGGTGCTGCGCGGCGCGGTACCACAGAGGCTGGCGGGCTTTCTGGCGGAGGCAGCATCACCCAAAGGATGGTCCAATGGGGCATTGCAGGCATGCGAACGGAGGTTGCACCGGTGGGAGTTGCATCCGGTGGGGACTGAGGGCTTTGAAAAGGCCGAAGTGACCGCCGGTGGCGTGGATACGGATGGGTTGCTGGCGCGGACGATGGAGGCAAGGACGGTGCCGGGGCTGTTCTTTATTGGTGAGGCGGTGGATGTGACCGGTTGGCTGGGCGGGTTCAACTTCCAGTGGGCATGGGCGTCAGGAGTGGCGGCGGGAAGGGCGGTTTAGCGGGTTTGCGGGCGGTTTTTCTGGGCTAAACGCGCTAGAAAGGCGCATTTTCAACTCAAAACAGGCCTAAATCCAGGGTCGTTGATTACCGATAAGGTACTATATGGAATTTACAACCAATTCATTCCTTGTGACTTATGGACACTTTCCGGTTGAAGATAAGGCTTCTGGAGCGGGAGGGGGTGGACTTCCTGGGGTTCTCGTATGGATTCCGGCCGGGGCGCAGCCCGCATCTTGCGCTGGATGCACTGGCAGTTGGGATCGGAACGAAGAAGGTGAACTGGGTGCTCGATGCCGAAATCCGGCGGTTTTACGACACTTTCGACCACGGATGGCTGGTGAAGTTCGTTGAGCATCGCATAGCCGACCGGCGCGTCGTGCCGGATGCGGTAGCTCAGCTCGTCCGGTCCTGTCGAGGGGGCTGTGAGTAATCATGGTCCCTACTCCGACTGGCGGGGCGAGCGAGTGAATTTACGAAGAAAAAAGAAGTGATCCAGATCACAGCCGACACCGAGTCGAGGCTGCTTTCCTGATAAGGAATCAACGCTTCCCCAAGCGGCCGGTCCATATCAAACGTGGGCGGCAAGTCCTGATTTCGTTGGAGGTTTCATGCAGCCAATGCACAATATTCCCGCTCGCGGCGGGTTGAATTTTGACGAAACGCCCTTCCTGGCCATTTGGGAGGTGACGCAGTCCTGCGACCTGGCGTGCAAGCATTGCCGCGCCGCCGCCCAGCCCATTGCCCACCCGGACGAACTGACAAACTCCGAAGGCAAGGCCTTGATCGACCAGATCGCCGACATGCACGTGCCGATTTTTGTTTTTACCGGCGGCGACCCGATGAAGCGCAAGGACGTCTTCGAACTGATCCGTTATGCGGCGGACAAGGGCGTACAGGTGGCGCTGACCCCGAGCGCAACACCGCTGCTGACGCGGGAGGCAATTTTCAAGCTTAAGGAGGCCGGACTTGTCCGATTGGGCATCTCGCTGGACGGCTCGACGCCCGAGATTCACGACACGTTCCGGGGGCTTCCCGGCGCATGGGCACGCACCATCAAGGCCATCGAGTGGGCCAACGAGGCGGGAATTCCCATCCAGGTGCACTCCACCATCAGCCGCCATAATGCCAGCGACCTGGACAACCTGTGCGCCCTCTTCGAGAAGATGGCCATCGTCATGTGGAACGTCTTCTTCCTGGTCCCCGTTGGAAGGGGCCAAATCGCCGACCTGCTGTCGGGAGAAGAATTTGAGCAGGTCTTCGGCAAAATCTACGATTTGTCGCACCGGGTCAACTTCCAGATCAAGACCACCGAAGCCATGCACTACCGGCGCTACCTGCTGCAGCACAACCTCGAAGAACGTCGCCTGGGCCACGGGCACCCACACAGCGCGGGCGCAGCCCCGGCTTACGAGCCCGGCACCCCCACTAGCGACGCCAAGGTCCGCACCATGGGTTGGGCAACGCGGCGAGTCAACGACGGCAAGGGCTTCCTCTTTGTTTCGCACACGGGAAACGTGTATCCCAGTGGGTTTTTGCCGATTCACGCCGGCAACGTGAAGCAAACGCCGTTGAGCGAGATTTACCGCGAGGCTCCCATCTTCAAGTCATTGCGCGACACCAGCAAGCTGGAGGGCAAGTGCGGGGCTTGCGAATACAAAGAGATCTGTGGCGGTTCGCGGGCGCGCGCCTATGCCCTCACCGGCGATCCGCTGGCCCAGGAGCCCTGCTGCATTTATCAACCCAAAAACTGGGTTCCGCGTGCGGAGAACGAACCGGCAGCGATCTGCCAGCCGGAACAATCGGCCACACTGGTCAGGCTGTAGGCGGATCCTGAAGACGGTGCTGGAGATGCGCTTTCCGGCATGAAGAGGCAACTTTGGTCCCGTACAGGTCCTTCCCGTTAATTCGTCAAGCGTCTATCATAGGTATTGAGTGAGGAGTCTTGGCAATTCGAATCCCCGAGGAGGACGCAAACGGGATGAATGAGATCGTATTTGAAATTGTGCAGGAGGGCGACGGGGGGTATACGGCCGAAGCACTCGGCGAAAGCATCTTCACGCAGGCTGACAATTGGGACGAATTGAGAGCCAACGTCAGGGAAGCAGTGCAGGCTTTCTATTTCGATTCCTCACCCCCCGCTTCGATCCGTCTGCGCCTGGTTCGCGATGAAGTGCTGGCCGTCGCATGAAGTTGCCGCGGGATCTGAGCGGTGAGGATCTGGTGACGCACCTCCGCAAATACTGGGGATACGAAAAGGTCCATCAGGTCGGAAGTCATATCATTCTGCAAACCCCGCAGCCCTCGCCCCACCGGATCGCCGTTCCGGCGCATACTGCCCTGCGAATCGGGACGTTGAACGCGATTCTCTCGGCCGTTGCCGCGCACAAGAGAGTGCCTAAAGAGGATATTCTCAAGAGCCTCTGATTCGTTCGGCCATGATTTCATGCGCAGGATCACCGGAACATTGTCAAAAGATCACATGCCAGACCGACAAGCGTTTCTCAAAGGAGGACGACGCCCTTATCAAGCGCGGGCGGCCTCTTCTGGATTGACCAGGTCGCGGAGTTCCTTCGACGGCTTGAAATAGGGTACCCGCTTGGCCGGGACGTCCACGCGCTCTCCGGTTTTAGGGTTCCGCCCAATGCGGGGATTGCGTTGCCGGATGCGGAACGATCCAAAGCCCCGGATCTCAATCTTGTCCCCGCCTTGCAGGGCACCGATCACAGAATCAAAAATGGTTTCAACGATGACCTCGCCATCGCGGCGTGTCAAGTCGCCCAGGCGGGTCACTCTTTCCACCAGGTCTGCTTTTGTCATTCCCTTTGGACCTCCGCTCACAGCATAACCGGATTTTCCCGGGAAGGGCGCGAAAAAACGCGGCCCCTCCCGGATTTGCCCCTTTTGGCTTCAGCAAGTTGGCGAAAAAACTCGCCCAAATGAAATTGCACGAGTCAACTCTACCTTGCTGAGTATATGATGTGTTTTCCCCAGGAGTCTAAAATTTGTAGGTTCGATGGCATGGGGGTGGTTTTCGACGTGGTCCAATATCCGAAGTACAGCATTGTGATTCCTGCCTTCAACGAGGGCTCGCGCATTCCGGGTACGCTCCGATCGGTGGTCTCCTGCATTCGTGAGCGCGGTTGGTCTGCGGAGGTCATCGTTGTCAATGACGGCTCGACGGACAACACCGCCGACATTGTGCGGGAGTTCGCCCGAAGTGCGCCAGAGGTTCGTCTGCTGGAAAACGCCGGTAACCGCGGTAAGGGGTACAGTGTTCGCAATGGCCTGCTGCAATCCCAGGGGGATGTGGTCATGTTCACTGACGCCGACCTTTCGGCGCCAATCGAAGAGGCGGAACGGTTATTTGCGGCCATCGCCGGCGGAGCGGACATAGCTATCGGATCCCGCTGGCTTGAGAGCAGCAGTCAAACACATCGGCAGCCGCTTTACCGCCAGTTTTTCGGCCGCTGTTTCAACTCGGTTGTCCGAACGGTGATGCGGCTGCCTTTCGCCGACACCCAATGCGGCTTCAAGGCATTCACTCGGGCCGCTGCCCAGACGGTCTTCCAACTCCAGACCATCGAACACTGGGGCTTCGATCCGGAGATACTCTTCATCGCCCTGTTGCGCGGCTACTGGATTATCGAGGTGCCGGTTAGTTGGGCTCACGACAATCGCTCACGGATCAGTTACCTGAGAGACGGCATGAAAATGCTCGAGGAGATCGCCATTATTCGCTGGCACGCCCTGCGCGGGCGCTATGGCAAACAGGTTGAAATGATGCATCGCGCCGTACTTGAAAAGTAGAATGGACTACCGCCGTAGATCAGCCAGCGCTAGATAGCCGTGCGCCGGGCGACCTGCAGGTTCAATCTGAGCGACAGGCTCCTTGCCGGCTGTTTGCCGCGTGAGGCAAAGAACAGTGATGTCGTCCTCCTGTCCAAAAGCCTTGGCGGCCTCGGCAATTGATTGGGCGGAGCTTTCGGCAATGGAGGCAGCCCTCTCGAAACCGAAGAGGCGGCAGTCACGGCCCCGGCGGGGTCGATGTGAAGGATGAGTCAGGTGACAAAACCTCCGAAACCTTGGCCAATGAGACGGCAGTTCATGGCGGCGAGAATTGCCGAGGGGCTGACGGTGGACTCGGCAACCGCGTGCGACGACGCGCCACGCTAACGCTCTACTCGAACTTTGGTCGCTCGAATCTCAAGCGGAGCCTCGGGTCGGGCACAGAGAGAATGGCGGTGGCGCCGTCAGGTTGAAGATTCATCACCGCGTGGCTTCGAACAGGAACCACGCACGCCGCTCCGCCTCGTCAATCCAGATTTCGATCAAGCTGGTGGTTGCGTAATCATTGGCTTTGCTGACGACCACATGCGCAGCGCGCAAGCTCTCTACAAAGGCCTTGTTGTCGGCGTGGAGTTCCCTCAGCATCTCGGTTGGGCCCACAAACTCCTCGTCGTTGTCCGCAATCCGTTGCAGCCGGGCAATGTGTCCTATGGAGTGGATGGTTATGCCGCCGACCTTGCGAACACGCTCGGCTATGGCGTCGGT
>ODAK010003229.1_pt1 | contig 16981 bp, 6 predicted proteins | sample 1539591 | NCBI WGS metagenome assembly ODAK01 (sample SAMEA3539303, study PRJEB22396) | soil metagenome | biome: tundra; feature: field; material: soil | place: USA | collected 2010-05 | depth 0.15 m
TTGGTCAGTGACTGGAGTTCAGACGTGTGCTCTTCCGATCTACCACGGAAAACCACTCTCTCGGAGATTCGGGCAACTTCGAAATTTTGGCCTGCATCCTAATCTGAGGTTCATTACAGACTGAGAGCTGAGAGTGCTTTTCCGTGGTCTTTCTGCGGAGCTTCACGGTCCGTTAAGCTTGCTTCCTTTATCTCACCTTTAGGAGTTCACGGCATGGAAACTTCCGTTGAACAGCCCATCAGCGGACAGGATGGGCAGAACCCGTTCCCTGTCAACGGCCCAGAGGCTGCCGTGTCAGACTGCCTGACGACGATTCTACAAACCTTGAAGACCATGAAGGACGGCGACTTCAGCGTTCGCCTCCCCGTCTCATGGACAGGTTTGCCTGGCAAGATCGCCGACAATTTTAACGAGATCGTTTCGGCGAACGAACAGATGGCGTTTGAACTCAAGAGAGTCGGCCAAGTTGTAGGTAAGGAAGGAAGAACCCGGGAGCGCATTCGAGTCGAGCATCGCCGCGGCGCCTGGGACGATATGGAAGTGTCGGTCAACACCCTCGTCGAAGACCTGCTGCGACCAACCACTGAAGTTACCCGAGCCATTGCCGCCGTCGCCCAGGGAAACCTGACGCAGACGGTTCGGCTCGATGTCGATGGGCGTCCTCTCGAAGGTGAATTCCTTCGTTCCGCAAACATCGTCAACACCATGATTCAACAACTCGGCGTCTTTACCGCTGAGGTTACGCGCGTCGCGCGCGAAGTGGGCACGGACGGAAAGCTTGGCGGCCAGGCGGTAGTGCCTGGTGTTGCCGGAACGTGGAAAGATCTGACGGATTCGGTGAACTCGATGGCCAGCAACCTCACCGGCCAGGTCAGAAACATCGCTGAGGTCGCCACTGCTGTGGCGAGCGGCGACCTATCGCGCAAAATTACGGTCGACGTGCGTGGCGAAATCCTTCAGTTGAAGGAAGCCATCAACACGATGGTGGATCAGCTGCGATCGTTCGCATCCGAAGTGACGCGCGTCGCCCGCGAAGTCGGCACCGACGGAAAACTGGGTGGTCAGGCCGTCGTTCCCGGCGTGGCCGGAACTTGGAAAGATCTAACTGACTCGGTCAATGCAATGGCCGGCAACCTCACCGCGCAGGTGAGAAACATCGCAGAAGTGACGACGGCCGTTGCGCGCGGCGATCTCTCCCGCAAAATAACCGTTGACGTAAAAGGCGAAATTCTGGAGCTTAAAGACACCATCAACACGATGGTTGATCAGCTCAACGCATTCGCGGGTGAAGTAACGCGCGTGGCGCGCGAGGTCGGAACAGAAGGAAAACTCGGCGGTCAGGCCAACGTACCCGGAGTTGCAGGAACGTGGAAAGATCTGACCGACAACGTCAACTTCATGGCCGGCAACCTCACCGGTCAGGTTAGAAACATTGCTGAAGTTGCAACGGCCATTGCGAACGGCGATCTTTCGCGCAAAATTACTGTCGACGTGCGCGGCGAAATTCTTCAACTCAAAGAGACGCTCAACACCATGGTTGACCAGCTCAACCGATTTGCCGGTGAGGTAACGCGCGTCGCTCGCGAAGTCGGAACGGAAGGTCGCCTCGGCGGACAAGCCAACGTGCCAGGCGTGGCCGGAACGTGGAAGGATTTGACAGACTCGGTCAACTCGATGGCCGGCAACCTTACCGCCCAGGTTAGAAACATCGCCGAGGTGACAACGGCGGTCGCGCGAGGCGATCTTTCCCGCAAAATTACTGTCGATGTTAAAGGCGAAATTCTCGAGCTCAAAAATACCATCAACACGATGGTCGACCAGCTCAACGCTTTCGCTGGCGAAGTGACGCGCGTCGCCCGCGAAGTCGGAACCGATGGAAAGCTCGGCGGTCAGGCTCAGGTCTCAGGCGTGGCCGGCACGTGGAAAGATCTCACCGACAACGTCAACTTCATGGCTTCAAACCTGACAGGACAGGTGAGAAACATTGCTGAAGTTGCCACAGCCGTGGCTCGTGGTGATCTATCTCGCAAAATCACCGTCGACGTGAAGGGCGAGATTCTAGAACTCAAAGACACCATCAACACGATGGTCGACCAGCTCAATGCATTCGCTGGCGAAGTAACGCGGGTAGCGCGCGAAGTCGGCACCGACGGTAAACTCGGTGGCCAGGCGCTGGTTCCCGGCGTGGCTGGTACGTGGAAGGATCTCACCGATTCTGTAAATTCCATGGCGTCGAACTTGACCGGCCAAGTTCGAAACATTGCCGAAGTTTCGACTGCAATCGCGACGGGCGATCTCTCGAAAAAAATTACCGTCAACGTCAGCGGCGAAATCCTGTTGCTCAAGGAGACCATCAACACGATGGTCGATCAGCTCAATAGATTCGCCGGCGAAGTAACGCGCGTTGCTCGCGAAGTAGGTACCGAAGGCCGTCTCGGCGGTCAGGCCAATGTGCCCGGCGTTGCAGGCACATGGAAGGATCTCACCGACTCTGTAAATTCCATGGCCGGCAACCTCACCGCGCAGGTGAGAAACATTGCCGAGGTCACAACAGCCGTTGCTCGCGGCGACTTGTCACGCAAAATTACAGTCGATGTTAAAGGCGAGATTCTCGAGCTGCGAAACACTATCAACACGATGGTCGACCAGTTGAATGCATTCGCCGGTGAAGTGACGCGCGTTGCCCGCGAAGTCGGCACCGACGGAAAACTTGGTGGCCAGGCGCAGGTTCCGGGAGTCGCCGGAACATGGAAGGATCTCACCGATTCGGTAAACTTTATGGCCGGCAACCTGACGGCCCAGGTGCGAAACATCGCGGAAGTCGCAACAGCGATCGCGAACGGCGACCTTTCAAGGAAAATCACCGTAGACGTGCGCGGCGAGATTCTTCAGCTGAAAGAAACGCTGAACACAATGGTCGAACAACTCAGGTCGTTCGCTGCAGAAGTAACCCGCGTAGCCCGCGAAGTCGGCTCTGAAGGACGACTCGGCGGACAAGCCAACGTTCAGGGCGTGGCCGGAACTTGGAAGGATCTCACCGACTCTGTGAACTCGATGGCCGGCAATCTTACAGCCCAGGTCAGAAATATCGCAGAGGTCACGACTGCTGTGGCGCGGGGCGACTTGTCGCGCAAAATCACCGTCGACGTGAAAGGCGAAATTCTCGAGTTGAAGGACACCATCAACACGATGGTCGATCAGCTCAACGCATTCGCGGCCGAAGTAACGCGCGTGGCGCGCGAGGTGGGCACCGAAGGAAAACTCGGCGGACAGGCGCAGGTCCCGGGCGTCGCCGGTACCTGGAAGGATCTCACCGACAACGTTAACGTCATGGCTGCGAACCTTACGGAACAAGTGCGCGGCATTGTGAAGGTCGTTACCGCGGTCGCCAACGGTGCTCTCACCCAGAAACTCACCGTCAATGCAAAAGGCGAAGTTGCGGCTCTCGCTGAAACGATCAATAACATGACGGACACGCTCGCGACCTTTGCCGATCAGGTCACGACCGTCGCACGTGAAGTAGGCGTCGAAGGCCGCCTCGGCGGACAGGCCAACGTGCCGGGCGCCGCGGGCACGTGGAAAGATCTCACCGGCAACGTGAACCTGCTCGCGGACAATCTCACCAACCAGGTACGAGCCATCGCGGAAGTGGCGACGGCTGTGACCAAAGGGGACCTCACTCGCTCCATTCAAGTTGAGGCTCGTGGTGAAGTCGCTGAGTTGAAGGACAACATCAATACGATGATTGACAACCTTCGACTGACCACAGATCGAAACACCGAACAGGATTGGCTCAAAACAAATCTCGCCCGATTCACTGGAATGTTGCAAGGGCAGCGCGATCTCGCCACGGTGGGAAGGATGTTGCTCTCGGAACTCGCTCCCCTTATCAATGCACAGCAAGGCGTGATCTACCAGATGGAGAGCGACACAGCCGCGACCGATGGGAGTCTTGTTCTGCTTTCTACTTTTGCCGACACACCTGAAGGCTACGTTCGCGAGGTGCGCATCGGAGAAGGCCTGGTTGGGCAATGCGCTGCAGAAAAGCGACGCATGCACATCACGGAATTGCCTCAGAAAACAGCGCCGATACGCTCAGGGCTTTTCGAAGCTGTCCCACAGAGCGTGATCGTACTGCCTGTTCTTTTTGAGGATCGTGTTAAGGCCGTCATCGAGTTGGCAAGCCTGAGTGCGTTTACAGCATCGCACCTCGCATTTCTTGAGCAACTTACTTCAAGCATCGGCATCGTCCTCAACTCCATTGAAGCTACGATGCAGACCGAGGGCTTGCTCAAGCAATCGCAGCAGCTCGCCACCGAATTGCAGACACAGCAGAAAGAGTTGCAACAGACCAACGAGCAACTCGCGCAAAAGGCGCAACAGCTCGCCGAACAAAACTACGAAGTGGAACGCAAGAACCAGGAAATTGAGCAAGCACGCCGGGCACTCGAAGAAAAGGCGCGCGAGTTAGCACTTACTTCGAAGTACAAGTCAGAGTTTCTCGCCAACATGTCGCACGAGTTGCGCACGCCTCTCAACAGCATTCTCGTGCTGGGGCAGCAGCTCGCGGAAAATCCCGACGGAAGCCTCAACGCGAAACAGGTTGAATTCGCGCGCACGATTCACGGCGCGGGCACTGACTTGCTCAATCTCATCAGCGACATTCTCGATCTATCGAAAATTGAATCCGGCACGGTCTCCGTCGAGGCCGAAGAGATATTCTTTGGAACGCTGCTTGAAACAGTTGCTCGCCCGTTCCGTCACGAAGCGGAGAACCGCAAGCTCACCTTCGAAGCGACCAACGATCCACGCATGGGTCGCAGCCTGGTCACCGACTCGAAGCGCCTGCAGCAGGTTCTCAAAAACCTGCTTTCCAACGCATTCAAGTTCACAGAACAGGGCACCGTCAAGCTAACCGTCTCCTCCGCTTCCAACGGATGGACCTCCGATCATCCGATCCTCAGCGGAGCAGGATCGGTCATTGCATTCCAGGTACTTGACACGGGCATCGGTATTCCACCCGAGAAACAGCGTATCATCTTCGAAGCATTTCAACAGGCTGATGCGGGCACGAGTCGCAAATACGGCGGCACTGGCCTTGGTCTTGCCATCAGTCGCGAACTTGCCAACCTGTTGGGCGGCGAGATTCAGCTCAGGAGCGTGCCCGGAAAAGGAAGCACTTTTACGCTTTACCTGCCGCAAACCTATGTTGGCCCGGCAGCGCCGAGCGTTGTCAGAAACGATAAGAACGCGGGAGCAATACCCATGCCCATCTTCCTGGCAAATGTTGCGGCGGCCGAGCAGGAGGCAAGGATCGAGGACGACCGTAACGCCCTCGAAGAAGGTGACGCGGTCTTGCTCATCGTTGAAGACGACACGCACTATGCGCGTGTGCTATGCGATCTCTCTCGCGACAAAGGTTTCAAGGTTCTGCTTGCAATGACTGGCACAGAGGCTCTATCGCTGGCGCGAGAGTTCAATCCAACTGCAATCTCGCTCGACGTGCTCTTGCCTGACATGCTTGGATGGACAGTTCTCAATCACCTGAAACAAGATCCTAGAACGCGCCACATCCCGGTGCAGATGCTAACGCTGGATGAAGACCGGCATCATGGGCTCTCGCGAGGTGCATTCGCGTTCGTGACGAAACCAACATCGACTGAAGGACTAAATGCGGCACTCACACGCATTCGAGATTACTCCGAGCCTCGTCGCAAACGGCTGCTGATCGTCGAAGACAATCCCGCCGAGCAAATGAGTACCCGCGAACTCCTGGGCCACGACGATATTGACATTGAGATAGCTAACTCGGGCGCCGATGCTTTGAAGGTGCTTGATAGCGGAGGCTATGACTGCATGGTGCTCGACCTCCGCTTGCCCGACATGACTGGGTTCGAAGTGCTGGAGCAGCTTCGCGACAATCCGAAGTTGAAGGATCTGCCGGTTGTCGTGTTTACGGGCAGAGATTTGTCACCAGAAGAAGATGCACAACTGCATACGCTGGCTCGCAGCGTTGTCGTCAAGGACGTCGAGTCTCCGGAGCGCCTGCTGGATGAGACTGCCCTCTTCTTACACCGTGTCGTCGCAGAGTTGCCGCAGAACAAGCAGCAGATGCTGGATCGGTTGCACAGATCCGACGAGGCATTGGCCGGACGCAAAGTGCTTGTCGTAGATGACGACGTGCGCAATATCTTTGCGCTAAGCAGTGTTTTGGAACGTCGCGGTATGACAGTCTTGTCTGCAGGCACAGGTCGAGAAGCAATCGACACTATCGAGTCGACGCCAGACCTCGCCATCGTGCTGATGGACATCATGATGCCGGAGATGGATGGATACGAAACAATGCAAGTTATCCGTCAGAACCCTGCGCTGCGTAGATTGCCCATCATTGCACTGACAGCTAAAGCGATGAAAGGCGATCGCGAACGCTGTCTTGAAGCAGGAGCATCGGAATACCTGGCCAAGCCAGTAAACACTGAACAGTTGCTTTCAGCATTGCGCATGTGGCTCCACCGATAGTCTAGGGCCCAAGGGCTTCAGGAGAGAGATATAGATGGCAGATACGAAAGTAAACATTTTGATGGTCGATGATCAGCCGGCTAAGCTCCTGAGCTATGAAGTGATTCTTGCGGAGTTAGGGGAAAACCTTATCAAGGCTACGTCGCCAAGTGAGGCTCTCAATATCTTGCTGAAGACCGACATCGCAGTCGTCCTGATGGACGTAAGCATGCCAGAGTTGGATGGATTCGAACTAGCAGACGTGATTCGTCAGCATCCGCGATTTCAGAAGACACCAATCATTTTCATTTCGGGCGTTCACCTTACGGATTCAGACAAAATACAGGGCTATCGAAGTGGAGCGGTCGATTACATCTCTGTGCCTGTTATCCCCGAGGTCTTACGCGCAAAAATAAGTGTTTTCGTCGAACTCCACAGGAAGACGCGCATGCTCGAGGCGCTGAACAACGAACTGGAGCGCCGCGTAACGGAACGAACCGACCAGTTAAAGGGAAGCGAAGAGCGGTTCCGCATGCGAGCGGACCTACTCGAACTGGCTTCGGAGGCAATCCTTGTTCGCGACTTGAACGGGGCCATCCAATTCTGGAACGCGGGAGCAGAGAGCCTTTACGGTTGGAATCGCGAAGAAGTACTAGGTAAGGATCTTCACACCCTTCTTCGAACCGTATTTCCAGTTTCTAGAGAGGCCACAGAAGAAATTCTCCGTGAACGAAAATCGTGGCGAGGAAACCTGGTTCAAAAAACAGAAGACGGTTCAGAAATCATTGTCGCGTGTCGCAAGACGATGAATCACGAAGGCGACGCGGTATTGGAGGTCAACCGCGACATCACGGCTCAATCGCGAGCCGAAGAAGCATTGCGCGAGACTGAGAAGCTCGCAGCCATGGGCCGGGTCGCCGGAATCATTGCACACGAGATCAATAATCCCTTGGCCGCCATTACTAACTTGTTTTTTCTTCTCCGCAATCATCCTTCGCTCGACGATGATGCTCGCCACTGCGCAATGCTGGCTGAGCAGGAACTGCAGCGTGTTTCGCACATTACCCGGCAGACGCTCAGTTTCTACGGTGAATCTAAGACCCCCATCGGAGTCGCAATCACAGAGTTGCTGGATGATGTGATTGGACTGCAGGAACGCGGACTTCAGACAAGCCACATTGAGCTCCAAAGGCGCTACATCTCCGCTTCCATGGTCCATGGTTTTCCCGTCGAATTGCGCCAGATCTTTCTCAATTTGATTGGCAATGCCATTCAAGCCATGCCCACAGGCGGCATTTTGAGATTGACTGTCCGTGAAGAGATTGACGCAGTGTTACAGCGCCGAGGTGTCGCAATTTCCATCATCGACACAGGCGCAGGGATTCAGCCCCAAGACGCGAAACGACTTTTCGAGCCTTTTTTTAGCACCAAGTCAACCAAGGGCACAGGACTCGGACTTTGGATCAGCAAGGGTATCGCTCAGAAATATGACGGGCGCATCTCATTCCGCAGCCATCGAAATTCGAATGGATGCGTTACCTGCTTCCGTGTATTTTTACCGATCAGCGGTGCGTTCAATACTGCTCCAAGCACAAGCAACGATAGCTCGGAGACGTCTAATTCAAATCCAAAGGGCTGTAGCACAGCTGTTCACGCATAGTTCGGCTGGATTGCGGGCTGACCTTGCGACCCCCAAAGTCCCGTAATTAAATTCGGATCCTAAAATAACCGAAGAGACTCAGCTGGGCGAACTACCCGCGTGGGAATTTCGTGCCTTGCAACTTGTGGCCGCTTTCTCGGTGTCTTCCGCAGCAAGTCGGCAATTGCGGAAGTCTTGGACTCGGCAGGCGCAACTGGAAACGAAACTCGACGGCCTGGAATCGCCGCGATGCGCTCACCTGGGATTACTATTCCGATTAAATTCATCGGATCAGCACCGGCAATTGTTACGCCATTCGGCGATTCAAAATGCCGCGAAGCTCGAAGACTGTCGACGACTTCAGGCAGAGCAAATTGCTCGCCTTCGAATCCGCTCACAAACCGCCCGCCGCGAATCTCACCTCGATCTTCAAGCCGCCGCAACATTCGCAGCAAAATGCCCCACTTTGGAATATTCGATTCTCGAACCACGAGATCCCTGAAGACGACGCCGTATCTCATGAGTAGCATTCGGGCCGCTGATTCGACGGCTACATCATCTCGTCGTGCAGCTTCCAATTCATCCTTTGCACAACCAGTTTCTGCACTGAATAGAGACCATCGTCCTGCCGCGCTGCGAATATTCCGTCGGGCCGTCGTTACTGCGGCCTTGCGGCCATCCATCATTGCGCGCAATTGATCAAATCCGTCTGCAGCAGCGAGCCCCGCCGTGGCGAGTTCCCAAAGAGCCTGCTGCGCCTGCTGCTTTGTCAGGCCAAGCACCCGTTGAACATCCTCAACAAAGCACGCTCCTCGCTGCTGTAGCAAGTCTCTAACTTTGAGTGCCTCTGAAGTAAGGGCTTGAAGTAGCGCCGATTCTTCAACTGACTTTTGCGCAATCGCATGCGTCAACCAATCCGCTGAGTCGCGAAGGTAAAAAGTGATTGGTGCAGCATTGGTCGGTATGACGCGACGTGGTGCCGCACCGTCGCCGACATTCCATGCAGGATGAGGAGACACACGGCCCCATCCCACAGAACCAGAGAGACAAAGTTGGTCGAGCCAGAGCGGATCGTAGTCCGCAACACGAGCGGCTAGCAACGAACGCTCCCATTCGATTGCGGGCGCTTCAAACCCAGCCAGTTGCGAGAGCACTTCGAGCAAACCGTCTTCACCTGAAAGTTGAGTCTGCGGGGACAGGTGTTGCCACCCCAAAACCCAATGCATATACGCTGCCGGCGATACCGGCTCAACCTTCTTACGCAACGCGCCCAATGTGAGTCGATGAATCCTCTGAAGAACGCGTCGTTCACACCACTCAATCTCGTTGTCGTCAGAAGCTTCAGCATTTTCAAAGCTGCCACGCATCAACAGGCCCTGAACTTCCATCGCAACGAAAGTTTGGAATACAAGATTTGGATCGAGAGAGAGACTGTGCGCGAAATGCTTCGCGGTAACAGGCCCAAAAATCTGTAACCATCCTTGTACGCAGATTTTCAACGCGTTTGCTTTGGCTTCGCTCTGCCCTTCTTCTGCATAGAGGGATGTAAAGAATGAGCATCGCTCGGTCGCAACCCAGCAGGAATCCGCCCCCTGATCTATTCTCCGTGCGCGACCAGTACGTGCCAGTCGCTCAAACAACTCTGCCCAATGCTGACTCCGGCCTGCATTGAGCATCTGCAATGGAATCACTACAAGGCCCATCAACAGATCATGCAATTCGTTTTCGTCGCGAATGTCGGGCCAACACTCCTCTCTCACCGATTCAATCGCCTGGCGATCGAGCTTGCCCGCAGCTTGAAGAACGCTCGCAGGAATCCCCTTCCGTAGCGACACCGCGCGTGCGCGCCGCTCTTCGAGTCCCGCTTCGTCGAGATATGCGTAAGGATTGGCATTCAGCAATTCATGTGCAAACTGTGACGGCACAGGTGAATCGACTGCGAGGCAGCGAATGGTTCCGTCTTTTATGCCGCGCAAAACCAACAGCAGCCCCTCCAGATCCATGGCTTCCTGTAGCACATCCTGCATTACCTCTCTCACTAGAGGATGATCTGGTATCTGGATGTCGCCGACGATGGTTTCAAAACATGCGGCTGCTTGCGGAAACACACTCGCCATCAAGTCATCGGAGCGGGTACGTTGCACCTGGGGAGCGATGCGCTTTCCCTTCGAAAAGCGGAGTAACTGCAAACTCCGTCCTGCAGCCCAACGCCATCGCGCCTTAAAGATCGGCGACGAGATCGAAGCCTGTTCCAAGAGAGATTTCACCGTATTCTCTGTGAGGAATTGAAAGACGTCAGACAATGGGAAACTGTGCTGCTCAGCAAGCGAAATGTTGATGCCGTTGTCTGTCGCGGCAGCCTGCAGTTCGAAATTGAATCCGCGGCAAAACCGCTTGCGAAGTGCAAGTCCCCATGCTTTGTTGATGCGTCCGCCAAACGGCGCATGCAAAATGAGCTGCATGCCGCCACCTTCGTCAAAGAATCGCTCGGCAATAATAGTTGTCTTCGATGGAACAGCCCCAAGCACTGCACGGCCCGCCACGATATACGCGATCAGTTGTTGCGCACCGTAGGAGCATACTCCGCACTCCTCCATCAGCCACGCTGTGGTCGCGACTACCTCTGGCTGCAGAGGCGAGACGTACACCGGGGAGACGGACCTCGTAAGATTCGAGATTTCTTCGCGAAGTTCGCCAACACCATCGCACAGGACGCCAGTTCGTTGAGGTGCCTCACCCGTCCAGAATGGCACGTTCGGCGGAGCGCCATGAGCATCTTCCACCAGCACCCTTCCACTTGCTTCAATTCTCTGAACGCGCCAACTTGCGTTGCCCAGCAGAATGACGTCGCCCGGTGAAGAGTCAACCGCAAAATGCTCATCAAGCGTTGCGATCTGTACTTCTTCTGGCTGCAAAATTACATTGAAAAGCGCCGTGTCGGGAATTGCACCGCCATTTGAAATTGCAATCATGCGCGCTCCACGCCGAGGGTGCAGCCGGCCGTGAATGCTGTCATGCATTAAGTAAGCCCCATAGCGGCCCCGGCTCGACTCGATGCCATTACAGAGGATCAATACGAGTTCATCGAATTGCTCGCGGCTGAGATCGCGATAGGAGTAGGCCCGCCGAAACACGTTGAAGAGCGAGTCTTGATCCCAGGACTCCGCGCCGCATGCTGCAACCATCTGTTGCATGAGCACATCGATGGGTTGCGGTGGAATCTCGAGCAAGTCAAGCTCGCCCGCTCTCACCTTTCGAATCAACGCCGCCTGCTCGAGCAAGTCATCGCGTGTTGTTGCAAACAGCCGGCCTTTTGGAATGGCGCCGCGCCAATGCCCTGCCCTGCCTATGCGCTGCACCGCGACCGCGACGGCGCGTGTGCTCGCAATCTGACACACCAAATCGATGTCGCCAATGTCGATGCCGAGTTCAAGCGAGGCAGTTGCAATGAGGATTTTGATTTGGCCGCGCTTCAGACGCTGTTCAGCATCAAGACGCAGATTGCGCGACAACGATCCGTGATGAGCTGCCACATTCTCTGTACCAAGACGCTCGCCGAGTGCGAACGCGATTCTCTCGACCAGACGGCGCGTATTGACGAATACCAGTGTCGACCGATGCTGCTCAGTGTATGCCGCGAGCTTGTCGAAAATCTCTTCCCACATCGCATTCGAGGTGACGGAGTTCAACTCGGCACTCGGCACCTCAATTGCGATATCCATGGTGCGCGACTGACCGATCTGAATGATTGTCGCGGGTCTGCGACTCGCATCAACACCCGTCAGATAATTCGCAACTAACTCAATCGGATTTTGAGTCGCAGACAAACCGATACGCTGAGGCGGCGACATGAGCCCGGTAATAAAGGCGCCCGGAGACAGCCTATTCTCGCCGCAAACCAAGGCCTCAAGACGTTCAAGAGAAAGCGCCAGGTGTGCACCGCGTTTGTCGTCGGCGATGGCGTGAATCTCATCGACAATGACAGTTCGCACATGGCGCAGTTGCTCCCGGCTTTTGCCGGCGGTGAGCAGAATGTAAAGCGATTCGGGAGTGGTGACCAGGATGTGCGGCGGGTTGCGAAGCATCGCTGCTCGCTCACGCGGAAGTGTGTCGCCGATGCGAACTCCGGTGCGGATTCCCATCGAGAGATAGCCGCGCTCGAGCGCAAGCTGCTGAATCTCGGCTAGCGGCCCATCAAGGTTCTTTTGAATATCGTTCGACAACGCTTTGAGCGGGGATACATATACGACCTGCGTTGTCGCCGGCAGATGCCCTTCGATCGACTTGCGAAGCAGCGTATCGATACAGACCAGGAAAGCCGCAAGCGTCTTGCCCGATCCCGTCGGAGAGGAAATCAGCGTCGGAGCCCCGGCAAGTATGCTCGGCCAGCCGGCGATCTGTGGCTCAGTAGGAGTTCCAAATTTTGTGACGAACCACTCCGCAGTGACAGGGTGAGCCCACGAGAGCTCAGGGGGGAAGTTCATGAGAGATTTTAGCCGGTTCGCCTTTTGTTTGCCTACACCGCTTTGAGATCCCCTTTAGTTTCCGCGACTCGGTTGCGATCTCTCATATACCTGATTCCATGAGTACCAGGGGACGAATCCACCCAGACGCAGTGACGGGCTCTAGTGACGCCTTTGGTTCACCGAGCAGCGACCCATCCTCTACAGTCGCACAAAGGCCCCCACCCATCCTGCGATGCGCACCTCTCCCGCCTGTTCGTTGACTCGAACCTCAGAGAATTGAGCACCGTAGGATTGGACCGCGGCAGTTCGCGTGTCGTCGTTTTCATAGAAAATTGTGCCGCAGAATAGCAACCACTCGGGGCGGGATTGAAATGTATCGGAGTCAGACACAAAGGCTATAGTGGCGCTCAGGCGGACGGAAAAAGCGGCCTGGAAATGACTTTCCAGGCCGCTGTGCTTAGCCCGCAATTCCCCAGTTCAGCGTTGATTCCGTAGCTGAAATGGGTTTCCGCCCTGCGCGGTGATAATGTACCAGCCGGTGGCGCCAATGTGTTTCGTTGGCCCATAGGTGTAGCCAAAGCCCGTGTCCATCACGCTCGTAGCCGCGACGAGACCGACGCCCAACCGAATCGCACGGCCATTGACAGTCTGTCCCGCCCCAAGTTCTTTCTGTGCCTTTTCGCACGTGTTCACAAACCTCAGAGCTTGATCGAAATCCAGCTTGCGGGCATGCACGTTTTCTCCACCAGCAGCAGTGCGTGCGAGAAGCGCGGCGATCGTATGCGCAGTCCCTTCGAGCCAGACAGCATTCGGATCGAACGCCGTCGTATTGAGACTCGCCGAATCGAAGACCATACCCGTGAAAGACTCGCTGCCAGTGAGACTGCTGTGCGGGGCGGTCGCCGTGTCAGTCGTCTGCAGGTGAGTAAGCGCCCAATCGATGGTTTGCTTGTAATGATTGTTCAGCATGGCCAGATAAGACCATGTCTGGCAGTCTTCGGGAACCGGATAGTAGTTTATCGATATCTGATCTGAATTCGTTCCGGTAAAAAAGTAGCCATCGATTGCGTTATACATCGCCAGCACAAAGCTCAATGCATGTGCGGCGAGGGCGCTCCAGGCCATACCGTTGCTCGCCGAACCATGGTTAGTGAGTTTATCGAGCATGGTAAAAAATGCGTAGGTGTCGATGTTATGTTCGGTCGACTTGCCATTGCCTGACGGCACGGACTGGTTGAATTGGTTGATGTTCGTGCCAAAAGAGTATCCGCCCGGACCGAGCGTGTTGTAGGTATTGGTAACAATCCAGTTGGCGACGTTGAGAGCCGCGGTCAGATAAGCCGCATTGCCGGTTCTGCGATAGAGATGCGACAAGGCCATCCCGGCCCAGGCCTGATCGCCCACGGCGCTGGTATAGAAATAAAACGGATATGCTGCAGGCGTAATATACGCACCGTCGCTCGTCGGTTGATTCACAAAATACGCCTGAGCAAAGCGGCCGTCGTTGAAGGGAAAATTGTTGGCCTGCGCGTAGATCAGTCCCTGCCCAAGCACTTCGGCGCGAGACAACGAATCCGCTGTTCCATTGAGCAGATAGGCGTCAATCGAGACCGCATTGTCGTAAGTAAACGCAGTCGACTCGAGACCTGACTGGTCGGCGTAGCTTTGAACGAGGCGCACGGTACTGCCTGTCGCATAGGCATCCATCATGGTGTTCTGAAATTGAATGGCGTCGTCTATCGACTCAACGTATGTATGTGCGTTGAGCGACTCAGGGGTGGGAACAGCCTGCGCCGCAAATGCGACTTGCTTGAGGCTGAATGGGGCAACTGCAGCTGCGCCCAGCGAAAAGGAAAAGAATTTTCTGCGAGAAAGGGCTTTCACGTCTGGAACCTCCGGAAGTAGCGTTTTGCTACCCCGAAGGAAAATACTCGCATGGATTGACTAGCGTCAATCTCCCAACAGCCCATCAATGAATTTTAATAAAAATAGATTTGAGCCGATCGAAAAATGGCTTGAACTCCAGTGCACCGTTCGGAATCGGCCCCGGCTTCGCTGACATCTTTGCGGACGTGTCCGGCCAATTTTCTAAGATCGCCGTGCTAGGCCAGAGCTAGATTGAGGTTGTCAATCGCCTCGTCGATCTCTTGCGTGCTTTTAAATCCCACCGTGACACAATCGACACCGGCGTTTTGAAATGCGAAGCGCATCGCAGCCTGCCGATCATCGTGGCGTGTGAAGCGCCCATCGCCAACGAGTTTCATGCTCACCACGCCCATTCCCTCATGTTTTACCTGCTTCACATGCGCAACGACCTCCGGCACAATACCGGGCTTGTCGTCGTCGGGAATTGGCCCATCCATCCGCGTGCCGTTGTGATTCATGCGAATCATCGCGATCTCGAGCCACTTGTTACCTGGTACCTGGCGCAAGGCCGGTAGACCGTGCACTGAAGCTCCGCGCGTGTGAATCGTCTTCTTTTGCTGCGCCTCGAGAATGCCGTCCTGCCAGCGGGTCGTTTCTGCGACCCAATCCGGCGTGTGCTGCCAATGCAGCAGCATAATATCGAAGTAGTCGGTCTGAGACGTGCGGCGCATTTCGTCGAAGCGCGTATGCGGATCGACTCCTGAATCGGTCGTCACCTTGGTCATCAGCTTATAGCTGTCGCGCGGCTTACCCTTAAGTGCCTCGCCGAGCATCGCCGGGGTTACATATGCTTCGGCAGTCTCAAAGAAGCGGATGCCGCGATCGTACGCGTAGTGAATCAGACGCGTGAATTCTTGCTGCCCGAGCGCTGCCTGCACATGGCCATTGTTACTTCCAGTGCCAAAGGCGAGGCGTGTGACCTGCATGCCCGAGTTTCCTAGTGTAACCACATCCGTCGCTGTTCTGCGTGCGGCTTGCAGCGGGAGGGTTCCCACACCCGCAAGCGTGCCTGCAGCAAGCGAAGTCTTAAGAAATTCGCGACGAGTGAATGGACTCATTTGGGACCTCCGGGGAATAACCGCTCGGGTAGCCGGTTGCGGTCATCGTACCACGGGCCCACCTATGCCGTTTATATGGATCAGCAAAATTGAAGGGATTAAGATATCAAGACTTTGGTTGCCCCCCAGGGATTCACATGCATTCATATATATGGTTTCACCAGATAATCGGTCTCATACCCCCATAAGTACCCCTTAGCAACAAGGGATACTTTTGAACAGCATTTTCGATCATCTGCAGTTCCACTCAGTTTTGTCCTTGGCCTTGCCATCGACGATGGTTTGCCACTGCATGTTGGAGGGATCGTCTGCGCCGTCGCATTCCAACGGCTTGACGTGATCGATGACGTAGCCCGGGCACGCGCCTGAACCTCTTCCGGTGGACGGGCATGGCTGTTGGTGTTTGAATGCATCGCGAGCTACTGCGCTCCGCCTAATTCTGCCTCTTGAATCCCTACCGATCGAAGTGTATCCAGAGACCTGTGTTGACGCACCACGGCCTCGATATGAGCGGCTGCGGGTTGATTCGGTACTTGCTCTGTTCGTTCCGCGTGCGCTTCGAGCGTGGGAATCTCTCAGTTTCAATCTCATCCCACATGAACTGACCATCCACCTCACTCCAGGTGGCGCGTGATTGCATGATCATTTGTGCCGGGCACCAAGTGTCGTCTGTATCGTACAGACGCAGCTCATGGAATTCCTGATGAATTCCCCAGCAGGCCCCGTACTCCTGAGTTACTGACGGATGGGCGGTGATTCGCCCTTAATGTTTTCCTCGACTGATAGGATCACATTGATCACATGCCGCGATTCAAAGTTCTTAAGGGTGTCGCGCACAATGTCGGCGATTCCTTCACCAGCCTGATGAACTACTCTGTCGATGACTACTCGATGGGGCACATTCTGAGGCTTGCACGGGAAACCGAGCTAGATACTCTCACCATCGACTTCATGACAGGGGAGGGCCAACCAGCCGCTTTACTGCGTGATCCGATTTCTGAATTGCCGCGCTGGTACTCGAAGATGTTCTGGGACCTCATAGCACGTTCAGGGTCGGATCGCTCGCTGGTGCAATCCGCTACGCTGACATTGAAATATGACCTGCAATCTAGCAGGCCCGGTCCGCTTCCGGAAGCCACTCAGAGTCCCTACACTTGTGAGGTCTCCATCTTGGATGTCCGAGGAAAGAGCTATTCAGCTCACTTTAGCGGGTGGTGGCATGTGGAGAGGTTAATGCCCGGTACTGGTGGAATCCGCTGAGCTGGTTTCGGCGCTGAACGCTGTTCACATTCAAACTACCTCAGCTTTGCAGTCATGGGCGAGTCGTGGCCGATTCGGAATGTATGGTCCGCCGCCGCATTGCAAGCGAAAAATGAGAATGACATTGTAGGTCT
>ODAK010003231.1_pt1 | contig 16970 bp, 18 predicted proteins | sample 1539591 | NCBI WGS metagenome assembly ODAK01 (sample SAMEA3539303, study PRJEB22396) | soil metagenome | biome: tundra; feature: field; material: soil | place: USA | collected 2010-05 | depth 0.15 m
CTTCCGCCGCCGCAACTTCGCGGGGTCGTAGGGCTGGGCGTCGAGCAGGGTCATAGATCTTCACTAAGCATAACGGATTCCCGGAAGATTAAGGTAGGTGTAGGAACCGGGGCCGGCCGAAGTCCGGCTTGCGACCGGCTACGTTTGAGGGTTCCTGGACAATCGCTCCCCGACCCGATCTGTGATTTCTTTGTGCACCAAATCGTCGTTCAGGATGTTGAAATCAGGGTCTCGGCTCCGATACAGCAAGTCTGTCTCGCGCTTCTCATAGGCCGCCTGCAAGTATCGCAGCGATTCCTCTTTCTTGCCCAGCAAGGCGTAGGTTGCAGCCAAGTCAAGAGTTCCGTTCCCACTTTGCTGGCTTGCGGGTTACCGAAGTCCCGGCTTCCCCAAGTTTCCTACCCATGGTTCCGACTACCCATGACCCATCGTGCGCGCTGGAACAACAAATACGAGTTCTGGGCTCTCGGTTCCCAGTTCTCAGGAGAGCGGGTTGACTAAGAACTGAGAACTGAACCGGTTGACCGCGCCTCATCGCTTCCCTAAAGCGCCGGGTCGAACTGCCGATGTACATCAAGTCAGTCAGAAAACGGCGGGACGCGATTTCGCGGCCTGACCGTGTAAACCGCAGAGTGGTGAGACCCCATGGATAAGATACGAGCGCTCATTGTGGATGACTCCTCGGTGATGCGCAAAATCGTCGAGCGTTCGCTGCGTCAGGCGGGCATCGAACTGGAAAAGGTTGTGGAAGCCTCGAACGGGGCCGAAGCGCTCACCGCGTTGCACAACAATGTGGTCGACCTCATCCTGTGCGATATCAACATGCCGGTCATGGACGGGCTGGAATTTGTCCGCACGGTCGCCACTGTAGAAAGCGCCAAAGGCGTGGATATCGTCATCCTCGGCCACGTCCTGACGGAGGCTCCGCTTGTTTCAGCCGGGACCCCGGACGCGACCCCAGTCGCGAAAAAGCCGGCGCCGCCGTCCCCGGCTGCCACCCTCAAGCCCACGGTCGTCAGTACTGCAGGCGACCATCTACAGCAGTAATTCCATCCAGAGTGCGCTTTCGAGTGAAACCGCAGAATCGATTGCGCCCGGCGCACCGGACGATTAAGATTCTTCCACTCCCATGTCTGAAGTAATTTCAACCGAGCCCACGACTGCCCATCCCGTTTCCACCTCTGCTCCCGAGACTTCGGTCGAGGTATTCGCCGTTTACGGGGTTGAGCCCGAGATCCAGGCCTACGCCATGGCCAAGTATTCGCGCTCAGCACTCTCCATGAAAGAGTCGCTGAAGGAAATTACGTTGCAGAAGGCGGAAAAATTTCTCAACACCTTCTACTTCCAGTACGGGCACCGCTCCATCGCCGACCTTGCCCACATCGCGCTCGCCATCGAGCGCCTCTCCATCCTCGCCGCCATCGTCATTGTCGACGAGCAGCGCTGGGATGGCCAGGAGCGCTCGACTCGCTACCAGGACTTCAGGAAGAGCGGCTACTACACGCCGAGCTTTCAGGATGACATTTCGGCACAGGCTTTTTACCGCGAAACCATCGAGTGCTTGTTCACAACTTACGAAAAAATTTCGCAGCGGACGTTCGAATATCTCGCCAGCATCACACCCCGGCCCGCCGAAATGAAGCCGGACGCTTACGAGCGCACCCTGCGCGCCCGCGCCTTCGACATCTCGCGCTATCTGTTGCCTCTCGCCACCAACACTTCACTCGGGGAGATCGTTAATGCCCGCACGCTGGAGAACCAGGTCGCCCACCTGCTCTCGCAGCCGCATAAAGAAGTCCGCGATCTGGGAGCGCTGCTGAAACAGGCCGCCCTTTCTCCGGCCTACAACGCGAACGAAGAATCGCTGCGCGCGCTGGTGGCCGAGATTCGCGCCGTGTCGCCCGAAATCGCCGATCGCGCCGAACGCGAACTTCTGCGCGAGGTGCGGGTCGCGCCCACGCTGGTCAAGTACGCCGATCCGAATCTCTACGAAATCGAGACGCGCCGCGAACTCCAGCAGGCCGCCGCCGAACTGATGCGAGGCGCCGCCATCGAACCCGCGCCGCTCGTTGATTTGGTCGACGACGATCCGCTCGAGATCGAACTCGCCACCACGCTCCTTTACGGCCATTGTCACTACTCCTACCGGCAGCTTCGCCGAATGATCGAAGCAGCCGGCGAGGCGCGCCGCCGCGAAATCATCGACCTCGGCCTGCGCCATCGTGGGAGCCACGATGAGATGCTGCGTCCCTTCTCCGCGGGCCAGCAGTTCTGCTTCGACATCCTCATGGACATCGGCGGCTTCCGCGACATGCACCGCCACCGCCGCTGCGTCCAGATCATGCAGGATTTCACCACCGCCCACGGCTTCGACACGCCGCCCGAAGTCGAAGCTGCCGGAATCCGCTCCGACTACGAAGTCGCGATGAAGCGCGCCGAAACCGCGGTGCAGAAGCTTTCCGCGACCGGCAATAAAGAAGCGGAAGCCCGGCAGAACGCGCAGTACGCGATCCCACTCGCTTTCCGCAAGCGCACGCTGTTTAAGATGGACTTCGCCGAGGCCGTGTACATCTCCGAGTTGCGCACTACACCCGCCGGACATGCGTCCTACCGCAACGTGGCCTATGCCATGTACGAGGCCGTTGCCGCGAGATATCCGGCGCTGGCGAAATATTTCCGGGTGCACGATGTGCGCGAGCCGGTGGATTTGTTGAACCGTTGAGTTCTTGTGTGGTGACGGGGCTATGCCCCGTTTCTGGCGGGGCCCTTCGGCTCCGCTCAGGGCAGGCTCCGCCCCGTCACCACACCGTCTCCACAAAATTGACGCGAATGAATCTTGGCCTCTAGAATCACTTCACCCATGCCCAACTACGAATACCTGTGCAAGAAGTGCGGACACCGCTTTGAACAAATCCGCAAGTTCTCCGATAAGCAGTTGCGAAAGTGCCCCGAATGCGGGGGCGTCATCGAACAAGTGATCTCGGCTCCGGCCGTGCAGTTCAAAGGTTCGGGCTGGTACGTGAACGACTACCCGAAGAAAGGGGCCGGTTCCGCGGCGTCGTCCGCGTCCTCTTCTTCCGAAGGCGATAGTGGCACGAAGGAAACGAAAGATACCAAAGACGCGAAAGAGACCAGGAAAGACGACAAGCCCAAGTCCGATACCTCGCACAAAAAACACAAGAAGGACTAGCGCTGCTCCCATAAGTGGTTCTGGGTAGGTTTTTGGGAAGGGCACAGCTTCAGCCGTGCCGCTCAGAGCCACAAAAAAGGCGGGCTTTAGCCCCTGAGGGCCGCTCCGCCGCCCCGGTCTGGCGTGCCGACAACCAAGGTTCGCCGGTGAGGCAGTTCGGCATCGGAGAGTTCCGCCAGGAACTGCAGGTTGAGGCCCAGCCGGTCGCATTCCTGACATGCCGCGTCGTTGAGAAAGTACACAATATCTCCCCCAAATCGATCCTTGAACCGGCGGCGTTCGTCGAGGTCGAACGGGCTCACCGAATACACTTTGATCCCGGCGTGTTCGCGCAGCACCGCGCTCAGTTGGCGCTGGAATCCAAGCGCTCCTTGCCGCACTTGCGCCATGGTGAAAGAAATAACGCGATAAGGCATAAGTCGAAATCGAGGATGGGGTGACGGGCGAGAGCCTGCCCTGAGCTTGTCGAAGGGACGCCCGTCGCTCCACCAAAAGACGAAGCATAGCAGGCTTTGCCGGCCGGCGATCGCGGACGACCAACGACTGCCGACCAATGACTGCCGACCAACGACCGTTCTCCCCTGAATCCTTCCCCGTCCCCGTACATCTAAAAGAACTGAAATAGTCGTTACAACGACTAAACAGGAGTGAACATCATGATGACCATCCGACCGAGCAACGAGCGTGGCGGCGGCGACTACGGCTGGCTGAAGACGCGCCACACTTTCAGCTTCAACGATTACAACGATCCCAAGTGGATGGGTTTCCGCTCGCTGCGCGTGATCAACGAAGATTGGGTCGCGCCCAACGGCGGTTTCCCAACGCATCCCCATCGCGACATGGAGATCATCACCTATGTCCTGTCAGGCAAGCTCGAGCACAAAGACAGCCTTGGCACCGGCTCGGTGATCCTCCCGGGCGACGGGCAGCGGATGACCGCCGGCCGTGGCATCCGCCACAGCGAGGCGAATCCGTCCTCGACCGAATCCGTGCATCTGCTGCAGATATGGATTCTCCCCGACAAGCAAGGGCACGAACCCGGCTACGAACAGAGAAGCTTCCCCGAAGTCGAGAAGCGCGGCAAGCTTCGCCTGATCGCCTCCAACGACGGCGCCGAGGGCTCGGTAAAGATCAATCAGGACGCGAAGCTGTTCGTCACTTTGCTTGCACCCGGAGAAGAGGTTACGCAGTCGCTCGGCGCCAAGCGTCACGCGTGGCTTCAGGTCGCTAAGGGCGAAGTCGAACTGAACGGCCAGAAGTTGCACCAGGGAGACGGTGCGGCGATAAGCGAAGAACAAAAGCTGACGATCAAAGCAACGGAAGACGCGGAAGTTCTACTGTTCGACTTGGCGTAAGCAGATCGGGTGATCGGGTCATCGGGCCATTGAACATCAAAGGCCTTTGAACTTAGATCGCACGATCACCCGATCTATTTTCTGATCCCTGCCGCCCCCATCATCCTTCCCGTTACGCCTTTCTCTGCCCGGAAGCTGAACAGCAGATCCGTATGGCACGCCGTACAAGGTGCCTCCGTATCAATATTCTTCGCCAGTACGCCTGCATCCAGCAGTTGTCGCCGGTTCGCCTGTACCAGATCAAGAAAAAGCTTCACCGGCAATTTGCCGTGTCCCGGCGCGCGCGCCGTCAGGAACAGCAACGGATATTTCTCCCGCACCGGGTCCGATTCCTTCACCTCGCGGAACAAGCTGCTGGCATATGAGAACTGAGCTTCAAACCTGGTGCGCACTTCTTCGCCCACATCGTAGCAGCACCCCTGCACGCCCGGCCCAATTGCCGCCAACAGGTTCCGCGGATCGCTCTTGAAATGTCTCCGCATCTCGCCGACACCCTTCTCGACGATCCGCTTGACCGTGCCGCGCCAGCCTGCGTGAAAAACGCCGACAGCCCGCCGTTTCGGATCCACCAGAATGATGGAAAGGCAATCGGCAGTCTGCACGGCTAAGACCAGCCCCGGCGTGTCCGTGACGAGACCGTCGCCAGCCAGAGGCTGTTCCGGCATCCGGTCGACTCGGTGGATCAAATCAGAATGAATCTGCCGCAACGAAACCAGCGGCCAACCATTGTGTCCGTTCGGCACGCCCAGTTCCTTGAGGAAAAGTTCGCGATTGCGCTCGACGGCGGCGCGCGAGTCCTGCTTCGTGAACCCAAGATTCAGCGCATTTCCGCCGTAGGCACGAGACACCCCGCCGTGCCGTGTCGAAAAGGCATGCACCAGCCAGGCCAGCTTGCCCAGCTTCTCGGAACGCAAAAGTTGTTTCTTTGCGACGCGCTTGGTCACCACAGTTCGATAATACCCTGAGGATCGGGTCATCTGGCCATCGGGCGATCAAACCCCTGAGCCGATATTCGATGGCCAGATGGCCCGATCACCCGATGACCCGATTACCTACTTCTTCTTCACCATTTCCGCGTCAATCTGGATCTTGACGGTATCTCCAACCACCGCTTCACCGGTATTCAGAAGATTGTTGTAGACCAGATTGAAATCTTTGCGGTTGATGGTCGTCGTCGCGGAAATTCCGCGGCGCGAATTGCCCCACGGATCGGTCAATTCAGGCGTAGGTCCATCAACGTCGAGCGTGACTTCGTGCGTGGTTCCGTGGATGGTCAGATCGCCAATCACCTGCAACTTCCCGCCGCTGCTTACGATCCGTTTGGACTTGAATTCGATGGTCGGGTACTTTTCAACGTCAAAGAAATTGGGGCTTCTAAGATCTTTGTCCCGCGCCTCGACCCGGGTATCGACTGAGCTGACGTCGATGCTGGCCGAGACCTGCGACTGCGTAATGTCTTTCTCATTCAGAACGGCGCTTCCCGTCACCTTCGTAAAATTCCCGGAGACATTAGAAATCGCCAGGTGACGCACCGTAAACTGCGCGGTCGAGTGCGCCGGGTCAATGTTCCAGTTTGAGGTCTGCGCGAGCGCGGACAGACTTGTGAGAAGGGCAACCGCGGAAACGATACAAATGCGCTGGGCTGTTTTCAGCATGACGATTCAACATCCTTCAAGTGAGTTTTCCTACGGCAAGGATTCCATACTTGGGACAAAGTTTCCAAGCGTTTCCAGAATCAGAATAGCGTTTCGGATGTGGCGTGATTCGACAAACATACAAAAAAACAAACGTGACGCCGACGCAGGCGGAAGCAGGTGGCTGGCCCCGCATCGAATCTTGGCGACAAACTCCTGCAAACCAGACCGCGAAGCCGGTTTCTAGTGCTCGACGTCGAAATAAATCTTGGTGGTGGCGCGGTATTGCAGAACCTTGGCTCCGTCCAGTTGCATGTCGAGTGAATCCACGTGCGCCCACTTGATGCCGCGAACGGTTTTCGCCGCTTCCTTCACGGCCTCCTCTGCCGCCTTAGCAAAACTTTCTTTCGAAGTCCCGATTACCTCGATAATTTTCTGAGTCATTCCACTCTCCTCGCTGCCCCTGAGAATTGTACGCCGATTTGCCCAGCGTGCGGCCAGGTTAGCGCCGAGTCAGGGGAGAAGCCTTATGGCGCCGGGACGGTTTCCGACATGGCCGACACACAAAGGCCACGCAAGAGAGGGCTACGAGCCCCGAGCTACGAGCTTCGAGCAATCGTTTGGGATGTCGCTCAAAGCGCGTAGCTCGGGGCTCGTAGCCCTTCGTGTCTTTTGCGCGCTTCGAGTTTATTCCTTGCCGCCGGCGATGCCGCTGACCGCCTGTTCGGCGACATGCTCCTGCTCGACAGGATTGATCTTCACCGTGGCCAGTATCTTCTGCAGCTTGGCGAAGACTTCATCGCGGTTGACGTGCTCAATGCCGTCTTTGGTGCCGTATCCGGCGGTGCCCAGGCCTAAGACGTACTCATAGCAGGCTCCATTTTCGTAGCTGTGGTAGTACTGCGTTTCGGCCTGCTTCAGGGCACTGGCGGAGAAGTTGGAAGTCGTCTCCATGTCGGTCGAGCCGATCTTGACTTTCTCGGCGTCGACCGGTTCGCCGTCGGCATTGCGCGTGTCGACGAAGGCGAAGTGCGCGCACTCCTGCTCGGAGACGCTGCGATTGATGTTCACGTTGAAGAAGGCGGATTCAAAGTCGGTACCGGGATATAAACCGCCGGGCAGCGCGACGGTCGCGACCGCGACTCCACCGGGCTGGACAAAGTTCATCGGCACATCACCTATGACGGCAAGCTGAGGCTGCGCATTGTCGCCGGAAGTTAGAGCGAACTTCCGCGGGTAGAGGAACGAAACACCGGAGTTGGCGTCGCTATAAGTCACGTTCGCGGGACGCTTCTTGTGCGTCTTCTTTGCGAGTGCAGGTGAGGCTGCAGCGGTTGGGGTGGTTGCGGGTGCTGCCGCTGCCGCGGGCGTTGCCGAACTTGACGCGGGATTGGAAACGCCGACCAGCGCCGGTTTTGGGGATTGTTTCGAGCATGCGCTCACCGCGAGCAACAGCCCGAGAATCGCGAAGCCTGCGATCATTGCCATTGCCAGTTTCTGCTGGCGCGACCGGGACGAAAGGGTCGTCCCGAAGATTGTGTTGTTGTTAGTTGTCTGGTTAGCAGATTTCTTGTCACCGGATTTCCATATAGTTGTCATTTTGTCACCTCCGCTGCGGCTGGCGCAGTCGGAAGTGATATGGCAGGAGGGGAGCCAACTCGGCGGTTGTTGATGGGGCGCGACTTATGGCCGAACTTGGCGCGGAACCGTGTGCGCCGCCGTACACGCCGTGTGGCAGGCAACACGCCGCCCGTGGGCTACTGCGCTTCCCGCTAAAATGTCTTGGTGAGCAATGCTTTTGTGAGCAAAGTCTCGCCCAGCTTCTCTCTTAGTTATCGCGGACGCCTGGCGCCGTCGCCGACGGGGCTGTTGCATATTGGACATGCGCGGACTTTCTGGATCGCGGCGCAACGGGCGATCGAGAACCAGGGAACATTGATTTTGCGGAATGAGAATCTGGATCCGCAGCGCTCACGGGCGGAATTTGTCCGCGCCATGATGGAAGATTTGCGCTGGCTGCGAATTCATTGGAGTGAGGGGCCGGATTGTGGCGGAGCGTATGGCCCCTACTCGCAGAGTGAGCGCCAGGCGCACTATCTGGAGGCTTGGCGGCAACTTCGGGAGGGCGGCTTTCTGTATCCATGCATTTGTTCACGCAAGGATCTGGCGCAGGCGGCGAGCGCTCCGAATGATGCGGACGATGAGCCGGTGTATCCGGGGACTTGTCGTGAGCGCAAGGATGTGGCCGAGTTCATGGAGCCAGCGGGTGCGAACTGGAGGTTTCGCGTTCCCGACGGCGAGGCGGTTGAGTTTGCGGATCTGAAACTGGGCCGGCAGCGCTACGTCGCTGGCAGTGATTTCGGCGATTTCCTGGTGTGGCGGCGCGACGATGTTCCGGCATACCAACTCGCGGTCGTGGTCGACGACGCGGCGATGCGGATCACGGAAGTCGTGCGGGGCGCGGATTTGCTGAAGTCGACAGCGCGGCAACTGCTGTTGATGCGCGCGCTGGGGTATGCCGATCTTGGGTATGCTGCTCCGGATTATTTTCATTGCGAACTGGTGCGGGACTCGGCTGGCGCGCGGCTGGCGAAACGGCATAACGCGCTCAGCATCCGGCATTTGCGAGAGAGCGGGATGACGGCGGAGAAGGTTCTGGAGATGGCCGGTTGATCGTGACGGTTTGACACCTTCGTTCCAGACGCGAGTTACATGGGTAATTTCAAATCGCAGCGGACGGGGATTACCATTGGAATTGGAATTGGAATTGGAAGAGGAAGAAGAGTGAGTGGGTTGATGCGTCGAGTTGCCCTGAAGATCTTGCCAATCGCACTGTTGATGAGCTCGGTCGTGTATGGCCAGTCGCTCGGCGATGTCGCGCGCAAGAATCGGGAGAAGCAGAAGGCCAAGGCTGCATCATCTGCGGCGAAGCCAAAGGTGATCACGAACGAGAACCTTCCCCAGAATCCGGACGCGGGGCCGATCGAGACCGAAGGAAAGTTGGAGGCGGCGTCTGCGAAAGTTCCTTCGCGTGGCCAGTCCGCCGAACAATGGAAGAGTCGGATCCTGGCGCAGAAGAATGCAGTTGCGAACCTGCAGGCGCAGATCGACAAACTCAACGATTCCATTCATTTCGTCGTGGCGAACGAATACTACAACGGCGTGCAGTACAACCAGCACCAAGTGAAGAAGCAGGAGAACGTGGCGCAAATGCAGCAGCACCTCGAAGAGCAAAAGAAGAAGCTTGCTGCGATGCAGGAAGCTGCACGGCAGACTGGCATGGGCAGCTCGGTATACGATCCGTAGAGCTTGCAGTTCCCGGTTCTCGTTTCTCAGAACGAACACCCCCACGCGGATTTTCTACTGAATCGGACTGCCCGGTCCGACCATCCTAGATATGTGAGTTCCGACGAAGTTTTCCTCACCGCGGAATGGCAGCATCTGGCCATGCTGAACTATGAAGTGGACGCCGGTCTGCTTCTTCCATTCGTCCCCGCTGGAACCGAACTCGATCGCTGGAACGAAAAAGTTTTTGTCAGCCTCGTCGGATTTCGATTTCTGAAATCAAAATTGTTCGGGTTCCTGCCGATTCCGATGCACTCGAATTTCGAGGAAGTGAACCTGCGGTTTTACGTGCGACGGCAAGCGGGGAGCGAAGTCCGGAGAGGGGTGGCGTTCATCCGGGAGATGGTTCCGCGCCGGGCGATTGCATTCGTTGCCCGCACGTTCTACAACGAACATTATGTCGCTCTGCCCATGGCCCATGAGATTCGCTCCGTTGGCGATAATCGTCTGAGGGTGGCGTACCGATGGCGAAGCGGGAAGTGCTGGAGCGGGATCAACCTTGAGACCGATGGCAATTCTGAACTGCCAGGCGAGGGCTCGGTTGAACAGTTCATTACCGAGCACTACTGGGGATATGCGGCGCAACCCAGCGGCGGTTGCGTGGAATACCGCGTGACCCATCCATCGTGGAGAGTCTGGCAGGTTCGGCAGTCGGCATTTGAGGGCAATGCGGAAAAGTTCTACGGAAAAGAGATCGCGGCAGCGCTCCGGGGTGAGCCGGAGTCCGCTTTTCTCGCGGAAGGATCCGCGGTTACCGTGATGCGGGGGCGAAGGTTGTGACTGTGCCGGTGAGCACTGAAACCCGACCGCCAGTGCAAGGCGTGGTTCTTGGCGTGGTCCTTTACGACGGGCAGTGCGGTTTCTGCTCGGGTTGGGTGAAGTATTGGGCGGCCACGCTCGGGCGGCGCGGATTCGAGATTGCCTCGCTGGATGAGCCTTGGGTTGCAAAGAGGCTCAAGATGCCGCACGAAGAACTGGTCACCGACATACGGTTGCGAACGGCGGGTGGTCAGCTGATTTCCGGAGCCGATGTTTATTTGTATGTGACGCGACGGATCTGGTGGGCATGGCCTTTCTATGCGATTTTCAGTTTGCCAGGGTTCAACCGGCTGATCCACGTTGGTTATCGGTGGTTTGCGCGGAACCGGTACTGCGTCTCGCATGCGTGCAAGCTGCGGCCACGCTGAACTCTAGCAGCGAGGATGGCAAGATCGTCTTGTCCCAGCGAACTGCGCCATTTGGGCACTCTTCGGCTACCGGACCCCCATTTTATGCCGATTTTCAAGGGGGTACCTTACTGGGAACCGCATAAAATCTGCACAAAATACTACTTTTCCACAGCGCAGTGCGTTAGTATGCGGTGGATACACGCAAATTTGTAAGTTCCTGAAGGAGGAATTCATGGCTTCTGGTATGACCAAGACTCAACTCACCCGCCACCTGGCCGAGAAGCTCGGCTCCAACAACAAGACTGCCGCGACTTTTCTGGAGCACCTGGCAGACGTTGCGATTAAAGAGACGAAGAAGAACGGTGTGTTCGTTGTGCCCGGCCTCGGCCGCCTGGTGAAGGCGCATCGCAAGGCCCGCATGGGACGCAACCCGCAGACCGGCGAACCGATTCAGATCAAGGCGAAGACGGTGGTAAAGTTCCGCGTGGCGAAGGCCGCGAAGGACGCGATCGCGCCGAAGAAGTAAATTTGGCGGACAAGAGTGTCCGCGCTACATAGCCAAAAGGGCCGGCTTGCGAGCCGGCCTTTTTTCTGGCTTACTCGACTTTCTCTTTGAAGGCTACGTCTCCAACTCCACCAACTCCGCTCGCACTTTTCCTGCTCCGATCGTCAGCCTCCCCACGCTCACTGGCAAGTGGAAACGGCGCGGGCCGGCGCTGCCTGGATTGAAATAGAGGACGCCGTTTTTCTCTTCTATCTTCGGCTTATGGGTGTGGCCGTATACCACCACGCGGAATCCGGCGGCTTCCGGCTTGAGTTCGAGGCGGCCGAGATCATGCAGGATATAGATGGATACGCCGCCGGCTTCGACGACTTCGCTTTCAGGCAGAGCGCGCCCCCAGGGATCGGTGTCGACATTGCCGCGGACAGCGGTTACGGGCGCGACTTGCGCGAGCGCTTCGAGGATTTCGGGAGCGCCGACGTCGCCGGCGTGGAGAATACGGTCGGATCCGCGCATGGCTTCGAGGGCCTCGGGCCGCAGCAGGCCGTGGGTGTCGGAGATTACACCGAGGGTCACTGGTTTCTCAAGCATCAGTTTCTCGATCTCGAATCTCTTCGCGCTGCTGGACGGCCGAGGGCGGCCGTCCCTACGTGGTTCTTGCTAATTCATCACAAATCCTACGTCGAACGCTCACAGACTTCGAAGCTAGGTCTAAGGCTATACTGCCGAAGAATGCTCGATGCTGGTCCAAACTTGGCGGAAGCGCTGCGACGCTATTGGGGATACCACGAGTTTCGCCCCAAGCAGGAGAATGTTATCCGGAGTCTGCTGGCCGCGCACGATACTTGTGTGGTGATGCCGACCGGAGGCGGGAAGTCGCTGTGCTACCAGCTTCCGGCGGTGATTTCGGGGAAGACGGCGGTGGTGGTTTCTCCGCTGATCGCGCTGATGCAGGATCAGGCGGCGCAACTGGCGCAGATGGGCATTCCGGCGGCGGCGATCAATAGTTTTCAGAGTTCGGCGGAACGACGACAGGTGATGGAGAAAGCGGCGCGCGGGGAATATCGGCTGCTTTATCTTTCGCCGGAGCGGCTGGCCGCTGAAAATACTTTCGATTGGCTCAGCAAGGTGCCCGTAGGTTTCTTTGCGGTGGATGAGGCGCATTGCATTTCAGAGTGGGGGCACGAGTTTCGGCCGGACTACCGGCAACTGAGCCGTCTGCGCACGAGCTTTCCGGAGCTTCCGATTGCGGCGTTCACCGCCAGTGCGACGCGACAGGTGCGGCACGACATTCTGAAGCAGTTGCAGATGCGCGATCCGCATCTCTACATCGCCAGCTTCCACAGAAAAAATTTGAGCTACGTGGTGCACGAGTGCGAAGCGCGGACGCAGATGGAGTTGCTCGGCCGCGCTTTGCGGCACTACGCGGGCGAGAGCGTGATCGTGTATTCGCCCACGATTCGCCGGGTGGAGGAAACGGTCGAATATCTGGAGGAGAGCGCGATTGCGGCGATTCCTTATCACGCAAAAATGGAATCGCCCATGCGGCGGCAGAATCAGGAACGGTGGATGTCGGACGAAGTGCGGGTGCTGGTGGGAACGATCGCGTTCGGGCTCGGGATCAATAAGCCCGCGGTACGGGCGGTGATTCATCTGTCGCTGCCGAAGTCGATTGAGCAGTATTACCAGGAGGCGGGACGCGCGGGGCGGGACGGCCGTCCGGCGGATTGCGTGCTGCTCTGGCAGAAGCGGGACTATGTTCTGCTGGATTACTTCATCGGCAGAATTTCGGATGATGCGGAGCGCGAGCGAGCATCCGAGCGGAAACGCGTGATCAGCCGGTTCGCGGATTCTAGGGGCTGCCGCCACCGGCAGATTTGCATGCATTTCGGCGAGACTCCGAAATGGGAGAGCTGCGGGAACTGCGACAATTGCGGAGCGAAACCGGAGTGGCTTAAGACGAAGGTGAGAGTTGAGACGCCGGAGATCGCGGCGAGGAAGACGTCTTTCCCGTCCACGTCTTTTCCGTCGTTCTATACGCCGCTGTTGCCATCCGAAAAACCGCGGGTGCGGGAGTCGGCGCCGGCGGAAGCTGATCCGGCGCTGGCGGAGTATCTACGCGAATGGCGGCGAAACATGGCGCGGGAGAACAAAGTGCCCGCCTACATTATTCTGCACGACAGCACGCTGGAGGAGTTGTGCCGCCGGCGTCCGGCCAATTTCGCGGAGTTAAAGCAGGTGACGGGCATTGGCGAAAAGAAGGCCGATGTGTATGGCGCGGAGATTCTTCAGGCATTGCGGAACTTTGGCGACGGAGCGCGCGCCACGCCGACGGTGGCCAGGGAACCGGCTCCGGCGGAACAGACGCTTCGGCTTTTGCACGAAGGGCGCAGCTTTGAGGAGATTGCCCGCATTCGGGCGCGGCAGGTTTCGACCGTCGTGTGCACGGTGGCGAACCTGATCGAAACCGGGCAGGTGAAATTGGATCCGAAGTGGATTTCTCCCGACGCGCAGCCCCTGATTGAGGCGGCATGCCTGAAGCAAGGAGTCGAGCGGCTGAAAGACATTAAAGAAGCGGTGCCACCCTATGTCAGCTTCGAAGACATACGGCTGGTGGTGGCGCACCTGCGAGCGGAGAACCGGGTGCGGGCGAAGACGGCGTAGCCCTGTGCAGTCCGCTATTTAATTCTTAGCATAAATCCATACAACTCAAACTTACGTAGCGAATTCGCTAGGCATCAAGCTACACGCCCTTGGCGGCGGGATCCCAGATCAATTTGTGAATTTGCAGGCTGAGCCGCGCGGGAACGTTGTCGGCGAGGATCCATAGCGCGAGTTCCTGCGGATCGAGGAGGCAGTGCGAAGTATCTCGCGAGCCGGCGGCAGCCTTTTCGAACGCGGGGGAAAACAAAATGGCGTGAACGCGCTCGGCCAGCCCGTGATTCAGGACGAAGTCGCGGGCGAATTCGTAGTCCGTGCGGTCGGTCAGGACGAACTTGAGTTCATCGTGAGGCTGGAGCGCCTTCAGGTTCTCGAGTGCGAAAGTGTTTGGTTCACCGGAGTGCGGACACTTGACGTCGACGATCTTGATGACCTGTTTTGGGACTCGCCCCAGGACTCGTTCGCCGCTGGTCTCGAGCAACACCTGATAGTCAGCGTCCACAAGTTGCTCCATCAGGGGGATGACTTCGCGCTCTTGCAACATGGGTTCGCCGCCGGTGATCTCGACCAGTCCGCCGCCCGGGCTCAGGCGGGCGACTTCGCTGAGCACTTCTTGCAGCGTCATTTTTTGCCCGCCGTAGAAACTGAACTCACTGTCGCACCAGGAGCAGCGCAGGTTGCATCCGGTCAGACGGACGAAGACGCAGGACAGACCGGCATATGTCGATTCGCCCTGGAGCGATTTGTAGATCTCGGTGATCTGCATAAAACAAAGTTGCCAGTTGCCAGCCGCCAGTTGCCAGTTACTCCGGCTTGCAGATGGAGGCTAGCAAGCCGTTCAGGATTCGACCTACCTCTGCACACATCTTCAGCAGCTCCAGCGTTTTCGCGGCCTCGATATATCCCAGGTTTTGAGCTATTTGGAGTTGAGTTTCCACCTCCATCAAGGAACCTCGGGCTTGACCCAAGAAATAGCGAAACTCCTTTTCCGACAGCCGACCTTGCCCTTCCGCGATGTTGCTTGGGATGGAAACTGCGGCACGTCTCAATTGCGACGTGAGTCCAAACTGCTCTTCTTTCGGGAAACCGGCAGTCGATCGATATGTTGCCGTCACGAGCTCCATCGCTTTTTGCCAAGCGACAAGGTCTTTATACGATCGCCCCATGATTTCTCCATCAGGCGGTTAGAAACTGGCAACTGGAAGCTGGCAACTGGCAACTGCTACTCCGAGTAGCGCGCCGTGGTCGTATCGGTCTCAAACACGGTGACGTCTTTCACTCTCACCCTGCCGTTGGTCACGCTGCTCAGGCGCGTGTTGGTTTCGTCGTAGAAATATTTCGCGAGATTTTCGGCGGAGGGGTTGAGGACGGTGAAGGGCTCGATCTCGTTGATCATCTGGTGGTCGAGGCGGTCGATGGCGTGCTTCATCACGTCTTTCAAGTCTTTGAAATCGAGCAGCAGGCCGGCCTTGTCGAGTTCAGCGCCCGCCAGGGTCACACGAATCTTGTAATTATGGCCGTGCGGGTTCTCGCACTTGCCCTTGTAATTGCGCAGGTAGTGTCCGGCGGCGAATGTGTCTTCGACGGTAACTTCGTACATGAAATCCAGTTGCCTCGGCTGTGATTCATTGTACATTTTGAAGCCTTGGGAGACATGTCACTCAAATGCCGGTCGCCCCCTCTGCTCGCACGCCTGAATTGTGCCGGGCGGCAGGGACTGGGGTTCAGATGGGGAGGTAGCGGGGCCTTCGTGAGCGGTCGAAGCTTCCTTTGACAACAGTGCGGCGGAGGGGAGTTGTGCGCTGCTCTTCTTTTGGCTCTTGTGCTTGCGCTGACCTTTCTCTCCATTCATGTGAGCCATGTTGGTGGAGGCGACTTGCATGGCGTAGAGCAGGACTCCGGCTTCTTTGGTCTCAATACGGCGATGGAGCATCATTTCACAAACGTCTGAAATTGCCGACTGGATCGAGACGGCGTCTTCGAAGACAGGAAGGTAGGCGTGACCGGAGGGGCTGTTGTCGATGTTGATCTTCGGCTTGCCCATTACCTCGTGATAGTGACAGAAGCTCTTACCGCGAAGGACGGGAGATTGGCAGGGATCGCCGTTCGCCTTGCGCTGGGCACAGATGTTGTCGGAAAATTTATCGAGAGAAGAAGACATTATGATTGCTCCTAAGGCGATGATTCGCAGATAGATGATTGCTTTTGGCGAGATAAGAATTTGGAAATTGGGGGGGTCCCCCCCCCTACCTAAAATAGGTTAAGTTGATGATAGTAAAGTACTTAGAGGTAAAGTATTCAAAAGATAGGACTTGGCGGGAGATTCTGCGGTTTGCATGCTCTTCGGGTGCGTGCTCACCGCTGCTATTAGTACTGTTTCATTGGTTGTCAAAGAGCCGTGGAAAATGTTTGAGACGGCAGATGCGTTCGTCTCTGGAGACGGGCGCACTTCTCGATGATGCACTGTCGAGGAATCATCGCACCGATTGTGGTGCAGGTCTGTGATGGCGGTACGGGAAAAATGTGATGAAAAAGGCGGGTAGTGCGGAACTTGGCGAAAGGCGGAAGCCGCTCCCAAGTGCGATATTGAGGCTGGAACAATCTGCAATTTAGATGCATCCCGCTAGACCCTCACGACTGGGGTCGATGAGTGTAATCGGGATTTTTCAACAATCCACCGTCAGCATGGGCGGTTTCGGCTTAGAATCGGGTGCTGATGACCGTGTTCTTCCTCGGGCCGCTGTTGTTTCTTGCTTACGGAGTCCTGTGTCTCTTGGTCCCGGAGAAACATCTCGCATTTAACGCATGGTTGAACCGAAGCTGCAGGAAGAAATGGCACGAACACAGAGCCTACACCACCCGCGACCTGCGGAATGGAGCGTCGCTGGAGCCAGCAGACGCCAGCTAACCTGTGGCGATTACGCGTAACCGGAATTGCGTTCATTGGCGCGGCCTTGTGGGTCATGTGGGAGTACTGGAGAATCCATCGCTGAGCCAAGTGCAGCGAGCGATAACAACTATCCATCCGATTCACGGCCATCTGGCATAACTGACGCTATCAGGCGTTATCGCAACTTTGCGCCTTTTGTTTGCCAGACAAGCGAAAGGAAAGCG
>ODAK010003233.1_pt1 | contig 16965 bp, 16 predicted proteins | sample 1539591 | NCBI WGS metagenome assembly ODAK01 (sample SAMEA3539303, study PRJEB22396) | soil metagenome | biome: tundra; feature: field; material: soil | place: USA | collected 2010-05 | depth 0.15 m
CCCGGCAAGGCGGTCAGTCGCGTCAAGGGCGCGCCGCAGCGCCGCGAAGGCCGCCTCACCATCCAGGCCGTCGCCGGCAATGACGACGAGGCCGTCGAACGCATGCGCAGCCTGGCCTCGGTGCGCCGGGCGCGCGAACGCGAACGCGAACGCCGCAAGGGCGGTGGCCAGGAACAGGCCAAGATCGCCCGCGAAGTGGTCATTCCCGACGTCATCACCGTCCAGGACCTGGCCGGCCGAATGGCGACCCGCGGCGTCGAGATCATCAAGTTCTTGATGCGTCAGGGCCTGATGCTGAAGATCAACGACGTGATCGATTCCGACACCGCCGAGCTGGTGGCGACGGAGTTCGGCCACACCGTCCGCCGCGTCTCGGAATCCGACGTCGAAGAAGGTTTCATCGGCGCCGAGGATGTCGACGACCATCTGCTGCCCCGCCCGCCGGTTGTCGCGGTCATGGGTCACGTCGACCACGGCAAGACCAGCCTGCTCGACGCCCTGCGCGCCACCGACGTCGCCAGCGGCGAGCATGGCGGCATCACCCAGCATATCGGCGCCTATCAGGTGCGGCTGAAGGACGGCGAGCGCGTCACCTTCCTCGACACCCCCGGCCACGCGGCCTTTTCGGCCATGCGCGCCCGCGGCGCCAATGTCACCGACATCGTGGTTCTGGTGGTGGCCGCCGACGACGGCGTCATGCCGCAGACCATTGAGGCGATCAATCACGCCAAGGCGGCCGGCGCGCCGATCATCGTGGCGATCAACAAGATCGACAAACCCGACGCCGATCCGACCAAGGTGATCAACGAGCTTCTGCAGCATGAGATCGTCGTGGAATCCCTTGGCGGCGACACCCAGGCCATCGAGGTCTCGGCGACGCAGAAGACCGGCCTGGATCACCTGATCGAAGCCATCCTGCTGCAGGCCGAGGTCATGGACCTGCGCGCCAACCCCGATCGCGACGCCGACGGCGTGGTGATCGAGGCCAAGCTGGATCGCGGTCGCGGCGTCGTGGCCACCGTGCTGGTCAAGCGCGGCTCGCTGAAGCGCTCTGACATCGTCGTCGCCGGCGCCAACTGGGGCCGCGTGCGGGCGCTGATCAACGAACGCGACGAACAGGTCGACGCCGCCGGTCCGTCGGAGCCGGTCGAGGTGCTTGGCCTGGACGGCACGCCCGATCCTGGTGAGCCCTTCGCCGTGGTCGAAAACGAGGCGCGCGCCCGCGAACTCACCGACTATCGCATCCGCCAGAAGCGCGAGCGGACCGTGACGCCAACCGGCACGCCCGGCGCCTCCCTGGCCGACATGATGGCCAAGCTGCAGGACAAGAAGGTCTCGGAACTGCCGCTGATCATCAAGGCAGACGTGCAGGGCTCGGCCGAGGCCATTGTCGGCTCGCTGGACCAGATCTCCACTGACGAGGTGCGCGCCCGGATTATCCATTCCGCCGCCGGCGCCATCAACGAGAGCGACGTGATGCTGGCCAAGGGGCTTGGCGCCCCGGTGATCGGCTTCAATGTCCGCGCCTCGAAACAGGCTCGCGAACTGGCCGAGCGCGAAGGCGTCGAGATCCGCTACTACGCGATCATCTACGACCTGCTCGACGACATCAAAGCCGTGCTTTCCGGCATGCTGTCGCCGATCCAGCGCGAAACCCTGCTCGGCAATGCGCGGGTGCTGGAAGTGTTCGACATCTCCAAGGTCGGCAAGGTCGCCGGCTGCCGCGTCACCGACGGCGTGGTGCGCAAGGGCGCGCGGGTGCGGATCATCCGCGACGACGTGGTCACCCTGGAACTCGGCACGCTGCAGACGCTCAAGCGCTTCAAGGACGAGGTCAACGAGGTCCAGTCCGGCCAGGAATGCGGCATGAACTTCGGCTTCCAGGACATCAAGGTCGGCGACGTCATCGAGTGCTTCACCGTCGAAGAGATCCAGCGGACGCTCTAGGCCCATGCGGATAGCCGCAATGACCCTCGGCCTGCTGCTGCTGGCCTCGCCAGGCCTGGCGAGGAGCCAGGGCGCCGAGCAACCCATCCCCAATGCGGGCGGCTGGCGGCTGTCCAGCGTGCCGCAGTCCGGCTGTTTCGCGCGCTTGCAAGGCGATCAGGTGGACAGCCTGCTGGCCGTCAACCGCGAGGGCAAGATGGTCATCGGCGCCGGGCGTCCCGAGTGGAAGCTGCCCAGCGGCGAGGAGCCGGTCACCTTGCGGATCGACGGCGCCGCACCGGTTCAGCTGATGGGCAGCCCGGTCGGCAACATCGTCATCGTTCTGATCACCGACGACGGCATGACCCGCGCGCTGCGGACCGCCCAGCACCTCAGCTGGACCCTCTCCACCGGACCCGCCGTCGCCAATGTCACCGGCCTCGGCGTGGCCTTCGACGCCATTCGCGCCTGCCCTCCGGCGACGTCGCCTTAAGGCCCGACAATCGCCTCTTCGACGTCGCGAAGACGGTCCTTGCCGAAATAGAGTTCGCCATTGACCAGGAAGCTGGGGCTGCCAAAGGCGCCGGCCTCGAAGGCCTTGGTGGTGTTGTCCAGCAGGGCCTGCTTGACCTGCGGATCCTCGGTTCCGGCCATCAGGGCGGCTGCATCCAGGCCGGATTCGGTCAGGGCGGCGGCGATCACCTCCGGGTCGTCCATCTTCTTCGGCGCTTCCCACATGTGGTGGAAGACAGCCTCCACATAGGCGTCGAACACGCCCTGCCCCTGGGCGGCGACCGCGCCGCGCATGATCTTCAGCGTATTGACCGGGAAGAAGGGGTTGGACCGATAGACGGTCAGGCCGTTGCGGCGCACGAAGCGCTGGGTCTCCAGCCCCTCATAGGCGAGCTTGTTCTTGATGCCGGCAAAGGCCTCGGCCGGCGAGCGGTTGCCAGTGAGCTTGAAAAGGCCGCCGAGCAGAACCGGGACGTATTCGAATCTCACCCCGGTGCGCGCCTCGATGCCAGGGATCACCTTGTGGCTCAGATAGGCGTTCGGGCTGCCGAAATCGAAATAGAAGGCGACGTTCGCCATCACCAGGTCTCCGCATAGGGGCGCAGGTCGAGTTCATGGGTCCAGCCGTCGCGCGATTGCTGGTGCAGCATCCAATAGGCCTCGGCGATGGAGGTCGGCTCCATCAGCCGCCCGGGCTCGATCCTGTCCGCGGCCTCCTGCCCTTGCGCGGCGGCGATCCGGCCGCGCACGAAGGCGGTGTCGACACCGGAATCGATGACCAGATGGGCCACATGGATGTTCTGCGGTCCGAGTTCGCGGGCCATGGACTGGGCGACCGCGCGCAGGCCGAACTTGGCGGCGGCGAAGGCGGCATAGCCCTTGCCGCCGCGCATGGAGGCGGTGGCGCCCGTAAAGAAGATCGAGCCCCGCCCCCGCGCCAGCATCCGTTTTGCCGCCTCGCGCCCGGTCAGGAATCCGGCATAGCAGGCCATCTCCCAGACCTTGCGGAACACCCGCTCGGTGGTCTCGGTGATCGGGAAGTTGACGTTGGCCCCGACGTTGAAGATGCAGACCTCGAGGGGGCTCAGGGCATCGGCCTCGGCCAGGAAGGCGGTGACGCCCTCCTCTGACCTGGCATCCAGGGTGCGGGCCTCGCAACGGCCGCCGGCCGCTTCGATCTTGGCCTTCAGCGGCGCCAGCTGGTCGCCGTTGCGGCGCCCGGCAAAGACCGTATAGCCCTCGGCCGCGAACCGCTCGGCGATGGCCGAGCCGATATAGTCGCCGGCGCCGACGACTGCGACGGTGGCGTTTTTCTGCTGCATCCTGGCCCGCTCCCCGCCTGCCCTTATAAGGTCGATATCGGCACGCTAAGCTATCGCCGCAATAGGACGCCTGAAGGACTTTCCATGCCGGGACCTGGCCGTTTGGCGCTGATCGTTTGCGGGATCGCGCTGGCGCTCGTCGGTCCGGCGGCGGCGGCCAAGCGCATCTATTCCTATGATTCCGCCAATGCGCTGACCGAGCAGATGACCGAGGCCGGCCTGACCTTCGTCTTCGAACGGACCTTCATCTCGACCCGGGTGCTGCGGATCCTGGAGACCCACGACATCGGGTCCGCCGACCTGAAGCCGGCCTCCGAGGGCGAGCTTGGCCGCGCCGGCCTGAGCGCCCTGATCGGGCCCAACGCCCATGAGCGCGCGCTCTACGAGATCGAACCCAAGGGCGACGGCAGCGCGCTGATCCGAGCGCTCTGCCCAGGCGCCGACCGCGTCTTCCTGGCCTTCGGGCCGATCACCGCCGAACAACCGTTGCGCATCCACGCCCTGGGCCACGATGCGAAGACGGGCTCAAGCCGTCTCTGCATCACCCTGGACTACGCCTTCCACGGCGAATGGGCGCTCGGGCCGCCTGACCTGCCGCAACCGGATCGCAGCGATCGCTTCAACGACGCGCCCTCCAATCACCGCTACTGACGCGGTCGCGGGCGATCGGCTAGGCTCGCCGGCAAGGGGAGGCTTAACCATGGCCGATCGAGACGTGCTGGCGGACTACCAGAGTTTTCCGTTCACCCACGGCCGCTGGACCCGCGAGGTGTTCCGGCGCGGAACCGGGCCGGCGGTGATCATCATCCATGAGATCCCCGGCCTGCACGAAGGCGTCGTGCGCTTCGCCGATCATGTGGCGGCGGCCGGGATGACGGTATTCCTGCCCAGCCTGTTCGGTAAGCCGGGCAAGCCGGTGAGCATCCCCTATGCCATTGGCGAGATGGTCGCCGGCATCTGCATCCGTCGCGAGTTCCACGTCTGGGCCGGGACGGGATCGAGCCCGATCGTCGACTGGCTGCGCGCTCTGGCCCGCCAGGCGCACGGCGAATGCGGCGGCAAGGGTGTCGGCGCGGTGGGCATGTGCTTCACCGGCGGCTTCGCGCTCGCCATGATGACCGAGCCCGCCGTGGTCGCGCCGGTGCTGTCGCAACCGTCGCAGCCCATCTTCGGCAAGGACAAGGCCCAGGTCATCGACGTGTCGCCAGCCGAGATCGCCTGCGCCAGGCGCCGCTTCGACGAGGAGGATCTTTCGATGATCGGCCTGCGTTTCAAAGGCGACAGCTTCGTGCCCGAGGCGCGGTTCGACACGCTGCGGCGCGAATTCGGCGACCGGTTCGAGGCCATTGAGCTGGCTGACGAGGACGCCCTGCAGGGGACCGGAATGCAGCCGCATTCGGTGCTTACCCTGCACCTCGACGACCGGGCCGGCACGCCGACCAAGCTTGCGGAGGACCGCGTCATCGCCTTCTTCAAATCCCGCACGGGGGCTTAAAGGACCGGCCATGACCCGCGCCCGGCTCGCCCTCATCCTTGGCGTCGCGATCCTGGCCCAGGCCTGCGCCGCGACCACCCAGCTCAGCGCCGGCAATGACATCCACGCCTTCTTGATGTCGATCCGCGACGACGACCAGGCCCGTTTCGACGCCCATGTCGATCGCGCCGCGCTCAAGGCCCAGCTGCGCGCCAAGCTGATCGTCGATGCGTCGCGCAGAAGCGACGGCCTTGGCGCGCTGGCCGCCGTGGTCGGACGGCCGCTGGTGGATTTCGCGGTGGACAATCTGGTGCAGCCGGAGGTGTTCCGCGCCGCCGCGGCCGAGCTCGGCTATTCGTCCGATCGCCCGATCCCCAACACCCTGATCATCGCCCAGTCCCTGAAGCCCATCGATGCGACCCATGTCTGTGTGGTGAAAAAGCGCGACAGGCCCTGCATCTTCGACTTCGCCGACGAGGACGGCGTCTGGCGGCTGACCGCTTTCGAGGGCAACCGCTCGCTGCTGCGCCTACCCAGGGGGCTTTAGGCCGCGACTTGAGGCCCAAACCGCGCCAATGTCGAAAAGGGACGGCCTCTTTCGTCATAGGAAGAGGTCAGCGGAGGAAGCCAGCATGTTCAGCGACCCGAACGGTCCAGCCCTAGTCGCCTATTCGACCACCTGCCTGGTGCTCAGCGCCAACCTGATCTTTCTCTGGGTCTATAGCGGGGCGGTCCGCGCCCGCAGCGGCAAGGCCATCAACCCCGAGGACGCGGCGCGGCTGGGGGCCGAGCATGCCGAGCACGACCCCGCGGCGGTTGCGCGCGTGCTACGGGCCCACGCCAACGCCCAGGCGACCATCTATCCCTTCCTGTTGCTGGGTCTGGCCTATGTACTCGCCGGCGGCCCTTACGAGGTCGCGGTCACGCTGTTCAGCATCTTCACCTTGGCGCGGCTCGCCCACTCGTTCGCCTACCTCAGGGGCCTGCAACCCTGGCGCACCCTGTCCTTCGTGATTTCGGGCCTGTCCCTGATCGCGCTGATGATCGCGCTGATCTGGGTCCTGGTCGCCGGCGCGCTCGGCCACTAGAGCGCTATTCGCTCCGGTTAGATCGGAGCGGCGCTCCAGGTTGTTTCCGGTGGCGCTTTCTGGCGGCGAACCGGTCCCCACTTCGCCGGAAAGCGCTCTAGCGCCGCGCCGCGCCGCCGTCGAACAGCCTGGCCAGCCATTGATAGTAGCCCGGCTGGGTCTTGGCCAAATGGGCGCGGGTATAGGGCTCGCGGGTGGTGGCGCCGACCAGATAGGTCCCGGCGGTCATGGCGAAGAAGTCGCCATTGCTCTGCAGCATCAGCGCCGTCTTCGGCCAGACATGGGCGGCCAGAGCTTCGCGCCGATAGCGGTCGATATCCGGATTGGCCAGGCCACCCGGCAGGCCGCGGTCCAGATAGGCCTGCAGCAGGCCGAGCAGGGCGGCCGGCTTTTTCGGCTCCAGCCGCCGCGCATTGAGCACGACGCCAAAGGCCCGCGCATAGCTGACCGCCTCGCGGTTGTCGGCGACCACCAGGATGGGGACGGTCCGCATCAGGGCCAGAACGTCCGGCTTCAGCCCGGCGTGCTCGACCAGGTCGAGCTGAGCTTCGACCGCGCGGACGGTCTTGTCGGCCGGCTGGCCACGCGCGGACCGGGACGCGTCCACCTTCCAGCCTTGATAGGCGAACACCAGCGGCGGGGCCGGCCGCGGCCGTCCCAGGCCGAAAAACGGCGGCCGCAATATGGGCTGGCTGTCCGCCGTTGCGCCCAGGGCGGCGCAGGCAAGGACAAGCGCTGTGATGGCGTGGCGGCGGTTCAAGGCGCGCGCTTATCCTCCTGGCCGGTCCCCTGCAGGCCTGGGCGAGACACCATGACCCGATCCGCGACGCATTTCGAGGGCAATCCTCTGCTGGACAGAAGAGGCGCGTGCGGCTAGTGAGCCTGCCCTTTCGGCCAAGCCCATGCCCCGCAACACAAAATTCAACGAACGACCCGCCGCGCGCAAACCGCCCGCCGGTCCGAGCCAGCGCCAACTGCGCGCCGGCGAGGTCGTGCGCCATGCCCTGGTGGAGATTCTCCGCGACGAGGACATCGCCGACCCGGCTCTGGCCGGGGTCTCGGTGACCCTGACCGAGGTGCGGGTCTCGCCCGACCTGAAGCATGCGCTGTGCTTCATCGAGCCGCTGGGCGGCGAGCGCGCGGCGGAAGTGACCGCCGGCCTGAACCGCTGCGCGCGCTTCCTGCGCGGCCGGCTGGGCCATACCATCGAGCTTCGCTTCACCCCGGAGCTGAAATTCGTCCACGACGAGAGCTTTGCCGAGGCCCAGCGCATGGAGCGCCTGTTCCACGACCCGAAGGTGGCGCAGGACCTTGAGCCAGACGATGGGACGTAGACGCAAGGGCCTGCCCATCAACGGCTGGGTGGTGCTGGACAAGCCCGAGGGCCTGGGCTCGACCCAGGCCGTGAGCCGGGTGCGGCGCGCCTTCGAAGCCCAGAAGGCCGGTCACGCCGGCACGCTCGACCCGTTGGCCACCGGCGTCCTGCCGATCGCGCTCGGCGAGGCGACCAAGACGGTCTCCTTCCTGATGGATGCGGACAAGGCCTATCGCTTCACCATCGCCTGGGGCGTCAACACCGCCAGCTTCGATCGCGACGGCGCGATCACGGAGACTTCGGACGTGCGCCCGACGCCCGAGGCTGTGGCCAAGGCGCTACCCGCCTTCGTCGGTGAGATCGAGCAGATCCCGCCGGCCTTTTCCGCCATCAAGGTGGACGGCGAGCGGGCCTATGACCTGGCCAGGGCCGGGGTGGAGTTCGACCTGGCGGCCAGGACGGTCACCATCCATTCGGCGCGGGTGCTGGACGCGCCGGATGCCGATCATGTCGAGCTGGAGATCGTCTGCGGCAAGGGCACCTATGTGCGCGGTCTGGCGCGCGACCTGGCCGCGGCGCTGGGCGCCTGCGGCCACGTCTCGGCGCTGCGCCGCACGCGGGTCGGGCCTTTCAGCGTCGATAACGCCGTGACGCTGGAACATCTTGAGGATCTGTGCCATAGGGACGCTGGCTTGGAGGCTCTATCTCCGGTCGAGACCGCGCTGGACGACATCCCGGCGATGGCCGTGACCACCGAAGACGCTTTCAGGCTCTCGCAAGGGCGACCGATCGTTCTGCTTCCCAGACAGGTCGAAACGCTAAGGACGCGGCTCTCTGCTCCCGATGGGGCGGGGTTCGCGTCCCGCACCGTTTTGGCGACTTATGGGGGTGGGCCGGTCTCGATCTGCGAGATCAGGGCAGGGCAGCTACGCCCGGTCCGTGTGTTCAACCTTTAGCTACGGAGACCCCGATGTCGATTACAGCCGAACGCAAGGCTGAGCTGATCACCACCCATGCCCGGACGGAACGTGACACCGGCTCGGCCGAGGTGCAGGTCGCCATCCTGTCCGAACGGATCGCCAACCTCACCGAGCACTTCAAGATGCATAAGAAGGACAACCACTCGCGTCGTGGCCTTCTGATGATGGTTTCGCAACGCCGCAGCCTGCTCGATCACCTGAAATCGTCCGACGCCGGCCGCTATCAGGCGCTGATCGAGACCCTGGGCCTGCGCCGCTAAAACACCCCGCGATAGCGGTGTGATACAATAGAGTTTCGCTCGCGGCCGAGACGGGTCGGCGGCGATAGGAGCGGGATAAAGCCCGCATAGACGCCGGGGGCCGCGAAAAGGTCCTCAATCCACCCGTCGATTGGAGAGGACTTCCGGACCCGCGAAGAGAAAAGCCGTTCCGCCCCTGTCCGTAGCCCGAGGAAATGGGTCCTCGAGCAAGATGAAAGAACCAACTGAAATGTTCGATATCAAACGCAAATCCATCGAATGGGGCGGGCGCAAGCTGACGCTCGAAACCGGCCGCATCGCGCGGCAGGCCGATGGCGCGGTGCTGGCCACCTATGGCGAGACCGTGGTCTTGGCAACCGTGGTGGCCGAAAAGTCGCCGAAGCCCGGCCTCGACTTCTTCCCGCTGACCGTCAACTACCAGGAACGCACCTACGCCGCCGGCAAGATTCCCGGCGGCTTTTTCAAGCGCGAGGGGCGGCCTTCCGAGAAGGAAACCCTGGTCTCCCGCCTGATCGACCGCCCGATCCGCCCCTTGTTCGTCAATGGCTTCAAACATGAGACCCAGGTCGTCATCACCGTCCTGGCCCACGACCTGGAGAACGATCCCGATATCGTGGCCATGGTCGCCACCTCCGCCGCGCTCACCCTGTCCGGCGTGCCCTTCATGGGCCCGATCGGCGCGGCGCGCGTGGGCTTCATCGACGGCGAATATGTGCTGAACCCCACCTCCGACCAGCTCGGCGAGGGCAACCGCATGGACCTGGTGGTCGCCGGCACCCAGGACGCGGTGATGATGGTCGAGTCCGAGATTCAGGAACTGACCGAAGATCAGGTTCTGGGCGGCGTCATGTTCGCCCACCGCGGCATGCAGCCGGTGATCGATGCGATCATCGAACTGGCCGAACACGCGGCCAAGGAGCCCTGGGCCTTCGAAGCCGAAGACATTTCCGGCCTGATCGGCAAGGTCACCGACCTGGTCGGCGAAGACCTGAAATCAGCCTACAAGCTGCAAGCCAAGGCCGAGCGCCACACGGCGCTCTCCACGGCCAAGGCCAAGGCCGCCGCTGCCCTGGTCAAGTCCGACGCCAATCCTGACGGTTACGACTCGTCCAAGTTCGGCGCGGCTTTCAAGGAATGCGAGGCGACGGTTCTCCGGCGCGATGTGCTCAAGACCGGCAAGCGTATCGACGGCCGCGATGTCGATGTGGTCCGCCCGATCGTGGCGGAAGTCGGCGTCCTGCCGCGCGCTCACGGCTCGGCCCTGTTCACCCGCGGCGAAACCCAGGCCCTGGTCGTGGCCACCCTGGGCACCGGCGACGACGAGCAGTTCATCGACGCGCTGGAAGGCACCTACAAGGAAAACTTCCTGCTGCACTACAACTTCCCGCCCTATAGCGTTGGCGAGGTCGGCCGCATGAACGCCCCTGGCCGCCGCGAAATCGGCCACGGCAAGCTGGCCTGGCGGGCGGTACGGCCGATGCTGCCGACCAAGGAAGAGTTCCCCTACACGATCCGCCTGGTCTCCGAGATCACCGAGTCCAACGGCTCGTCCTCGATGGCCACGGTCTGCGGCTCGTCGCTGGCCATGATGGACGCCTCGGTGCCCATGAAAAAGCCGGTCAGCGGCATCGCCATGGGCCTGATCCTGGAACCGGACGGCTATGTGGTGCTGTCCGACATCCTGGGCGACGAGGACCATCTCGGCGACATGGACTTCAAGGTCGCCGGCACCGCCGAGGGCATCACCTCGCTGCAGATGGACATCAAGATCGCCGGCATCACCGAGGAGATCATGAAGAAGGCGCTGGCCCAGGCCCGCGACGGACGCATCCACATCCTGGGTGAGATGGCCAAGGCCATTTCCGGCGCTCGCGAAGAGCTCAGCGAGTACGCCCCGAAGATCGAGACCATCACCATCCCCACCGACAAGATCCGCGAAGTGATCGGCACCGGCGGCAAGGTGATCCGCGAGATCGTCGCCACCACCGGCGCCAAGGTCGACATCAACGACGAAGGCATCGTCAAGGTCTCGGCGTCGGATGCGAACAAGATCAAGGCGGCGATGGACTGGATCAAGTCGATCACCCAGGAACCCGAGGTCGGTCAGATCTACGACGGCAAGGTGGTCAAGATCGTCGACTTCGGCGCCTTCGTGAACTTCTTCGGCGCCAAGGACGGCCTGGTGCACGTCAGCCAGATCTCCAACGAGCGCGTGGCGCGTCCCGCCGACGTGCTGCAGGAGGGCCAGATCGTTAAGGTCAAGCTGCTCGGCTTCGACGATCGCGGCAAGGTGCGCCTGTCCATGAAGGCGGTCGACCAGACCACCGGCGCGGACCTCTCCAAGACCGAAGCGGTGAACGAGCCGGCCGAATAGGGCTGACGACATCATCGGTGTGATCTAACAGCGGGCGGCTCAGCGATGAGCCGCCCGTTTTTGCTTGCGACAAAGGGAGCCGCCCATGACCCGCATCCTCGCCTACGAACCCTCGTTCAAACGCATCGAGGCGCGGTTGCCCGACGCCGCGAAAGACGTCGAGTTCGTTGTCGTCGACGATAGCGGCGCCCTAAAGCTGAACGGCCGCGAGATCTCCATTGAAGAGGCCAATCCCGAGATCGGCTGGATGCCGGTGGAGCTGTTCGGCGCGCCGGCGTCGCGCAATTTCTTCGTCGCCCTCCTGAAGGCGCCGGCGTTGAAATGGGTGCAGAGCGCCGCGGCCGGCTTCGACAACCCCGCCTTCAAGGGTCTGGTCGCCAACGGCGCGCGACTGACCACCAACAACGCCCAGGCCGTCAGCATGTCGGAATATGTGCTCTGGGGCGCGCTCGACCATTTCCAGCGCGGCTCCGAACGCCGCTCGGCGCAAACCAGTCATGAGTGGGCCAGGCTGTCCTATCGCGAAATCGGCCGCATGCGCTGGCTGATCGTGGGCTTCGGGACCATCGGCCAGGCAGTCGCCATTCGCGCCTCTGCGTTCGGGGCCCACATCACCGGCATTCGTCGCACGCCGGGCCCGCACCCCTTGGCCCAGGCCATGGCGACGCCGGATCAGGTCAGGTCGCTGCTGCCCCAGGCCGATGTGGTCGTGTTGCTGGTTCCGCTCAGCCCCGCCACCGCCGGGATGGTCGATGCCGACTTCCTGGCCGCGATGAAGCCCGGCTCGATGCTGGTCAATATCGGCCGTGGCGACCTGGTCGATGAACCGGCCCTGCTCGCCGCGCTCGATGCGGGCAAGCCCGAACACGCCCTGCTGGACGTCTTCCACGACGAGCCGTTGCCGGCCGATAACCCCTTCTGGAATCACCCCCGGGTGACGCTGACCGGCCACGCCTCGGCCATCGGCGATGGGCTCGGCCCGCGCGGCGAGACGCTGTTCCTCGACAACCTGGACCGTTACCTGACCGGCCAGCCCCTGCTCCACGAGGCCGATCCGAAGGACGTGCTGGCGGGCTAGTTGCCCGCCGGCGCCGTATGCTGGCCGGCATTGCTCATCGGCGCGCCATTGGCGGCGCGGCTGGCGGGCGTGTCCGGCACCGGACCGTTGGTGACGTGGACGACGCCGTCAGGCCCGGGCTGGGCCGGCGGCGGCGTCTGCGACGATTGCCCGGCCGCGCTGGCGCTTGCCGCGCTATCCGCCGCCGGTGCGCCGGACATCGCCGGGGTCGAGCTGGCGTCGCTCGACTGACTGGCGCCTTGCGCCAGCGCGGCGACAGCCGACGCCGAGAGGGCCAATGCGGCCATCCCGGTAAGGATCAGACCGATCCGGAATTTGTTGTCTTGCACGACGCGACTCCTCTTTTTCGAGAGCGAGCCTAACCCACAACACCTGGAGGCGAAACGCCTAGCCGGCGGCCACCGCCTCTTCAAGCGGCTCCTCGGCCAAGCGCATGATTTCGCTGACCAGGGCCGTCGGCGAGAAGGGTTTTGGCACCAGGCCGTTCATGCCGGCCGCCTGATAGGCCAGCCAGTGATGGTTCATCACGTCGGCGGTCAGGGCGACGATCGGGATCTGTGCCGCCGGCGAGGCGAGCGCGCGGATGCGGCGGGTGGCCTCCAGCCCGTCCATGCCCGGCATGTTGACGTCCATCAGGATGATGTCGAATTCCCGGGCCAGCACCGCGGCGATCGCCGCCTCGCCGCCCTCGGCCGCCTCGGCAGCGGCGCCAAGGGCTTCCAGCGATTTGACGCCCACCAGACGATTGGTGGCGTTGTCGTCGACCACCAGGGCGCGCAGGCCGCTCAGCGGCGCCTCGGCGAAGACGTCCCTGACCGGCGCCGTCGCGGCCTCGGCATGCGGCGCCGAGACCTCGAACCAGAAGGTCGAGCCCCGGCCTTCCTGGCTGGTAAAGTCCATTTCGCCGCCCATCATCCGCGCCAGGCCGCGCGAAATGGCCAGGCCCAGCCCGGTGCCGCCGAACCGACGTGTGGCGCCCTGGTCGGCCTGCTCGAAGCGGTCGAACAGGATGGCGCGCGCGGCTTGCGGCACGCCGATGCCGGTGTCCTCGACCTCGCAGCGCAGCCGTCTGGCGTCGCCCTCGCCCAGATAGGCCAGCCGCACCTCGACCCCGCCGCGCTCGGTGAACTTCAAGGCATTGCCGACCACGTTGAACAGGCATTGGCGCAGGCGAACCGAATCCAGTTCGGCATAGTCCATGGGTTGGCTCGGGCCCCGCAGATAGAGGCCCTTGTCCTCGGCCTGAGCGCGCAACAGGCTGAGAACGCCCTGGGTAACCTCGACTGGCTCGGTCGCCGAGGGCAAAAGCTCCAGCTTGCCGGCCTCCATCTTGGAGAAGTCGAGCACGTCGTTGATCAGCTGCGACAGCATTTCGCTGCAGCCCACCGCTTCGCGCAGCAGTTCGCGGGCTTCGCCGCTCAGGGTCTCGCGGCCAAGAAGGTTCAAGACGCCGACGATGCCGTTCATCGGCGTGCGGATTTCGTGGCTGACCGCGGCCAGGAAGGTGGACTTGGCCGCCGTGGCCGTCTCCGCCGCCTGCCGCGCCTCGGTCAGGGCCAGGCCCTGCCGCTTTTCGGCGTCGATATCGAGCATCAGGCCCACGCCGCGCGACGGGCGACCGGCGCCGTCGAGCTCGACCTCGTAGTAGAATCGAATCCACCGCTCGCCATCGGCGCCGAGCATGCGAACGTCGGCGGAATCGGGACCGCCTCGGCCGGCGCCCCGCGTTACCGCCATGGCGAGGGCCCGGTCGTCTGGATGGAGGATGATCAGCGGGTCCGGCCCTTTCGCGGCCACGACCTCCAACCCGATCATGGCTTCCAGTTCGGGCGACAGCCAGAAGCTGTTCTGGGCGTAGTCGTATTCGAACACCCCGGCCCGCGCCGCCTGCAGGGCGAGCCGCAGGCGCTGGGCGTTGGCGTTGGCCGCGTCGCGCGAATGGGCCAGCGAGGTGACGCTCTGGCTAAGGCCCAGCATCTCGTAACGGCCCGACGGGAGGAGGCGCCCGGAACGATAGTGCACGTGCAGGTGGGTCCAGCCGCCGGCGGCGGTGCGGTAGCGCATCTCGCTCTCGGCCTTGCCGCCCTCGCGGGTGATGCGCTCGCGGATGTCGGCATCCATCTTCACGTCGTCGGGGTGCTGAAGGGTGGCCAGGAGCGTGCTGGGCACGGGATCGTCGGATTCCTCGTAGCCGAGCGAGAGTTCGCTGGAAAATCGATAGCTGTCGGTGTCCGGGTCGTAGCGCCATGTGCCAACCTCGGCGTCGTGCATCAGCTGACTGTGGGTCTGTTGGACGGCGCGAAGCGCTTCCAGCGCCGCGCGCTCGGCGCTGACATCGACGAGCAGCGCCAGCGACGCGCCGGCGTGCTTTTGAATATCGAGCCGCAGAAAGAGGGGGGCCGTTTCGCGCTCGAAGCGGAAGGTGGTTTCATCGACCGCCTGGCCGCCGGCCTTGGTCAGCAAGGCGGTCAGGTCGCCGCCGGCGGCTGAGCCACGCCGACCCAACAGCCGCCGCAACGCCTTGTTCGTCCGCAGCAGGCGACGGTCGCTGTCCACCACGGCCGCCGCCATGGGCAGGGCGTCCAGCGTCAGCGACGCGTCCGGCGAATTTGATCTGATCGAGGTCATGCGAGTCCTTCAGACACGCACAGTCTAACCCGTTGGGTTTAAGAGACCTTTCACGGGCGCCGCGGCTTGGCGGGCGGGGCTATTTTCGCTTCCAGTAGACGCCGCTGCGGGCGACATAGCGGTTGGGCAGGTCCTTGGTCCCCGCCTCGACATAGCCCAACTCGCCCATCAGCTGGGCGGTCATGGCCTGGGCGGTGGCGATCGCCACGTCGTTATGGCGATAGCTGACGCCGAGCGCCTCGTGGAACAGGGCGTCGGCCCCCGCCACGGCCGGCAGGCCGTCGAGCGTCGCCTCGATACAGGCCGAGCGCGCCTCCTTGGTGGCCATGATGTTGGCCATCGCCTCGCGAAGCGGGTCGTCCTCGGCCAACAGCCCAGGCTCGGCGTAAGGAAGGCCCAGCCGCTCGATCTCGCGGGCCAGCTGGTTGCCGTCCGCGGTTTTCAGCGTGCGGGCCCGTTTCCAGATCGCGTAGCGCTCCTGCGCCGTGCGCGCGGCGAGCTTGGAACGCGTCCAGCCGCCGATGAATCTCTCTTCTTCCATGACACCCGCAGGTTAGCGCGCCGGGGGCCTGGCGATAAAGATGCAAATTTCGCCGCGACGGCGATTGATTCCGTCTGTGAGGTAAACGCCTCTTAACCCTCTGCGGTCGATAGCTTGTCTCGGGTGGGGTTTTAGAACGGGACCAAGTTTGCGATGGCCAGAATGGCGCGCAGGTCGGCGGTAGCAATTGCGGCCAGGAGCGCGCACGCCGGCTGGACAAATCCGACCATCGCACGCCTGCGCGGCGGGGTGGTCGCGACCATGGGCGTTGGCCTGATCTGCGCTTTCGCGACCTATCGCGTCACCGATCCCAGCTTCGACGCCGCCTCGGACCTGCGCGCACACAATATTCTGGGCGGGCTGGGCGCTGATGCGGCCGATCTCGGCCTGCAGACGCTGGGCCTCACCGCCTGGCTGATCGCCGGCCTGATGGTGGCCGCCGGCCTGACCCGGGTCATCGCCCGCGATCCCGGCAAGAGCCGCAGCCGCATCCGCTGGCGGGTCTTCTGCGGCCTGGTGGGCGCGCTGACCCTGGCCGGCATGTTGGCCGCGCTGCTGCCGCCCGCCAATTGGCCGCTGGCCGGCGGCCTTGGCGGCTTCGTCGGCGAGCTGGTCCTGGACCGCCTCGCCGGCATGATCGGGACCTTGCACGTGCCGGCCTCGCAGGTTTTCGCCGCGACCCTGTTGGGCCTGGCCGGGTTCACTGGCTTGGCCATCGCGGCGGGCGCCCACAAGCTCGACCGCGCCCGGCTGGCGGCCTGGCTGACCTGGCGGCGGCCCGCGGCCGCGCCAATGCCGGCCTTGGCGCGCCGCCGGCGCACAGCCGTGGCGAAGAAGGCGCTTGCCGAGGCCGCGGAGACCGGAAACGGCGCGCCGCCGGCGCTCGAGGTCAAGGCGCCCAAGCCGCCGCCGCGCGAATCCTCCCGCGAGGCGCGTGAAAACCAGGGCGCGTTCGAATTCGCCCAGCCCGGCGGCTTCCGCCTGCCCGAACTGGCGATGCTGGCCAAGCCCAAGCCGCGCCAGACGGCTATCGACGAGGAGGCGCTGCGCCAGAACGCCCGCATGCTGGAAAGCGTGCTGGCCGAGTTCGGCGTGCGCGGCGAGGTCGACCAGATCCGTCCTGGCCCCGTCGTCACCCTCTATGAGCTGTCGCCGGCGCCGGGCGTGAAGTCGGCCCGCGTGGTGGCGCTGTCCGACGACATCGCGCGCTCGATGAGCGTTGCGGCCTGCCGCGTCTCGGTCGTGCCCGGCCGCAACGCCATCGGCATCGAGCTGCCCAATGCACGGCGCGAGACGGTCTATCTGCGCGACCTGCTGGCCTCGGCCGAGTACGACAAGAAGAGCCAGACCCTGCCGCTGGCGCTCGGCGAGACCATCGGTGGCGAGCCCTATATCGCCGACCTGGCCAAGATGCCCCACCTGCTGATCGCCGGCACCACCGGCTCGGGCAAGTCTGTAGGGGGCAA
>ODAK010003234.1_pt1 | contig 16963 bp, 10 predicted proteins | sample 1539591 | NCBI WGS metagenome assembly ODAK01 (sample SAMEA3539303, study PRJEB22396) | soil metagenome | biome: tundra; feature: field; material: soil | place: USA | collected 2010-05 | depth 0.15 m
TCAAGCAAACGCTACGCCCTGACTCATTGTTCCGATAATATGTGAGAATTGGTATGAGTCGTCCGTTGAAGAAAGATTCAATTTAACCTTATTTGGCCTGGGCTTGCTCATAGCCCAGCAACGGAAGCATCGTCTGCGCATATCGCGTTCCCAACTCCCGGTAGCCTGCTGGTGTGAAATGCAAATGGTCAGGACGTCCGAGGCAGCCCGCCGAAGAAACGACATGCGCGGTGGGGATGGTCTTGGGCAACTCATCAATGATCTTGTTCATGCCGGCGCAAGCGCCTTTTTGGTCGGTGCCCACAAGTTCGCCGGCGATCAACGGCACGTCTTTAGCCTTGAGATCTAAGTCTTTCAGCAGGTTTTCGTAAACGCCTTTGACTTTGTTCGGCCATTCCTTGTCGCCCGAATTGGACTCGCCCTGATGCAATAAAATGCCTTTAATGACGCCATCTTTCTGGGCCAGCTTGGCCGTGTCCACAAGCTGCTGGTAGGGATTTCCGTCGTAAGTCTTGATGATGTTTTTCATCCAGGATGCAGCCGTGGATGCGTAAGCCTCGTAATTCGTCTTTTCGAACAGTTCAATTTTGCAGCCGGCGACTGAAACATTGACGACGCCCACCTTGATGTTCGGCGGAATACTGGCAACCAGGGTTCTGCCAAAATAATCGTCTGGACAAAGACCCGTGCCTGGCCGGCACAACGGCGGAACAGCCGGATACCAATTGCCATTGGTCCTGCCCATGCCTGGAAAATCAACCGCTGCCAGAACCTGAAAGCGTTCATCCACCGGCCCTTTGTCTTGTGGTTCAATGCCCGGAAAACCCTCCATGTTGGACTGGCCAAAGCACAGGAAAACGTAGAAATGTTTGTCCGGAACTTTCTTGTTTTCAGCCTGCTGGTTTTGAACATGGGCGCAGCCGGACAAGAAAAGCAATCCGGCCAAGACGAGCAATTGTGATGCCGTTTTCATAATGATGATTTTATAGCTTCAATGAAAGCATGACGACGCCCCCGAGGGAGGGCATCGGCCACTTGGAGAATCATTTGGATTTCGGCTGCTCGTCAGTGGCGGCGCGAATGACAGCGTCAAAGGCAGGCTTGGGTTGATCGTCGCCGTCGAACAGCAACGGACGGCCTTGGGCACGCCATGAGACGCCGTCGTTCACGCCCCAGAGCGTGATGACCTTCACGTATTTGTCGTGTTTCTTGAACGCACGGAAAAGTCCCGCGTAGGCGTCCGCAAGCCGCTGGTCAGAGTTGCTGACCAAGCCGCCTTGGGTGGTTGTGGCGTTGGCGGCGACATCGCCGCTGTTGTTGCGCTGACCGCCCTGCGCGCTGTTGACATCCAGTTCGGTGATGTGAATGGGCAAACCGAGAGTCTCCAGTTCTGTCAGCACCTTGTCTTCCTCCTCGAAGCTTGGCGAAGTAACACTGACGTGGGATTGGGAGCCAATGGCCATGACCGGAACGTGTTGTTCTTGAAGTGACTTGATCAACGCAATCAGCTTTTGGCGTTTTGCGGAATTCTCCAGCGAGTAATCATTGTAACGTAGAATCGCGTCTGGATCCGCTTCATGGGCGTATTCGAAGGCCTTGGCGATGAAATCCGGCCCGATGATTTGCTGCCAAGGCGAGGTGCGAAGGATGTTCGTGCCGCCGTCGGCAAGAGCTTCGTTCACGACATCCCAGACCTTGATCTTGCCTTTGTAGCGGCCTACAACAGTGGCGATGTGATCGTGCATCCGTTGCAACAACTCCTCGCGGGACGCGCGAGGCCCGTTCATGTTAAATCCGCCAAAGCCACCTCCGAATCCACGGCCAAATCTTCGCCCGCCAAATCCATTTGTCCCAAGCGCGTTGGTAGTGGCGGTTAGCGCCGGGGTCGGTGCAGGGGAATTGGTTATCCCGGGCGGCAAATTTGTTCCTTGAAAAACCCAACCGGGTGTCTGGCCGTGCCAGACAAGCGTATGTCCCACGATATACATTTTGTTGCTCAAGCCGAAGTTCACGTAGGCGTCGGCCGGGCCAAAATTATAGCCGTCCGGTCCTGATTGCGGGTGGATCAATTGCCACTTCAGGTCGTTCTCCGGGGAAATCTGATTGAACTGTTCTGTGACGACAACAATATCTTTGTTGAGTTGGTCCAGGTTCCGGTTGACGTTGTCGGCCCGGACCGAGGTGCCAGTGGCAATGGTCCGGTTGATGGCCACGCCCACATAGAAATGATGTTTGTAAGCGGCCTTAAGCGTGGGGGGTGACTTGGATTTCGTCCCGGTCACGCAACCGGTTATGACACCGGCAAGCACCAGGGCGGTTAGAGCGGAGCAGGTTGGAATGATACGATTCTTCATGGCTTGGGCATTGATATGTGTGTTCAATGGATTGTGTTGTGATGTAGTCGGGTTCCTCAAGGCGAGGTTTCTTGAGTGACACGCATTACTTTACAAGGCGGTAGAATATTGAATCGGTTCCGCCGGAAAGGGGGATCGCAATTTGCCACTGGCCGCCGACAATTTGCGGCGGAACGGAGGTTAAGTTAAGCCAAATCCCTTGATGGAGATTGGTGCTGAATTGCACGTTGAAACCAGCCGACGACACTGGCCAGGACAGAGTCAAATTGTTGGCTGAAGTTGAATATGCGACCGTGGGACTGTTTGTGCTTAATAATTGGCTGGGTCCCAAATTGAAAGTCGCAGCGACTTCAGCTGGAGCCAGCGCCACGGTGTAAATGCGAAACTCGTCAAACACGCCGTTGAGGTAGGGATCAAACCACTGCGATCTGCCAAGGTAATTATTGGCGGTGCTGCCCAGGCTGGAAGGCTTGAGTGTCATGGCGCTGTTGGTTCCGACGGCGACGCCATTCAAGTAAAGGATGCCTGTATTTCCATTGCGCGTCACTGCGACATGATACCAAACCCCTGCGGTCAAAGCGGACGTGCCGTTGATTTGCTGCTCGCCTCCGGTGCCGCTTGTTGTGATGGAAAAGCGCAGGCGACTGGTGCTGCCATTCTGCGGTGTCAGGAACATGTAAGTCGTGGTGTTGTTGCCGAAATCAAAAATACGAGTCCAGTTGGCCGTCGTATTGAGCTTCACCCAGGTTTCGATGGTGAAATTGGTCAACGTGCTGACAATGCCCGCCGGCAGGCTGACATATTGCTGCGAGTTGGAGGAGAGGCTCAATTGGCCGCCTGCGAAAGTGCCGCCGTTCGGCAGCGTGCCGGTCCACGCCTGACCGCCCACGGAATCGGCAGCATTGGTGCCGCCAGTTTCGCTGAAGCTGTAGCGATGGACGAGTGCGGGCACCGGCACCGTGCTGAAGGACCAGACCGCGCCGACATTTGTATTGGCACCGATGATTTCATCCACGCGCCAGTAATTAGTCGTCCCTCCAGCCAGCGGCGGATAGAAATTGGTGACAGTCATCATTCCCAGAAATTGCGGCGATGCCGACGTGGCCTGCACGACAGCATTCGAATCAACTCCCAGATAAACCGCGTGCGCCAGCGCGTTGCTTCCTGGCGTCCAGCTCAACACGGAACTCAAGGCGATGCCGGAGGCACCGCTGGCGGGCGACGGATTCGTGGCCGGACCCACGTAAACATTCTGATCGAGCACCACCGTTGTCAGTGAACGCGGCGGCAGCACTTGTCCATTCGTCAACGACCCGAGCGACTGGAAATAATAATTCGTATTGGCGGTTTGATACACACTGGATTTGCCGACACTGAAGATGCCGAAGTTGAAACTCATCGCCGACGAGACGCTGGCATTGGTGTTGATCAAAACCACCACGAGCCGAAGGCCGTCGGGCGAAAGGTAGGCTGAAGATCGGACATTGTTGTCGTTGTCCGTGGCGCTCACGCGCTTGTAGCCTGGATTTATGAAATACGAAAAATGCTTCATTGACCAGTAACTGGGTGAATACCACCAACCATGCGACTGCGTCGGTGTGCCGGGCGGCGCGTTAGTCCAAGTGGACTGAGCCGCGTATGGATTTTCAATCTGAATCAGCCCGCCAGTGGTGCCCGGCCAGACCAGACTCCAATGGTTGTAGCCGCTGACCTGTTCGACGACCAGTTCGTTGTGGATCAAATTCGCACATTCGATCATGTCTTGAACATCGCCATACTCGGTCATGAAATGCGGTTTGCCGGGGAAAACAGTGGCCGCCGAACTTAAATTGCCCAAGAATGAATCCCCCGTTCCGCCGCCGTCGCCATAAAGGTGGTGCGCCACGCCATAAAAGCTGTTCGGGTTCAGTGTCGCGGCGTAGTTCTTCAGGTCGTTGAAGGAGACGTGGACGATTTCCGGCGCGAGCAGCTTCGGCGGCGACGGCAGATTAGTCAGCTTGTTATACACGGCGTCCAGCGCCTTGGAGTAGCTCGCGTAGTTCGTGCCGTTCACCGTGTCTTCGGTTGGGTGGAAGATGCACGAATCATAACCTGCGACCCAGTCCGGTTCGTTCTGGATGCTGACCCAGGTGAGATTCACGCCATTGGACTTATACGCCTGAATCGAGTCATACCAATACTGCGCGAAATTGGTGTAGGCAAAACCGCCGTTGGTGTAAATCAAAGTGCCGCCGTTGCCGACTTGTCCGTTGCTTTTCAAAAACGCCGGCGGCGACCACGAACTCATGTAAACCGGAACCGGATGCCCCAAAACGCGATTGCCGTTGGCAACGATTTCCGTGGCGGCCGAATCGAAGCCCGCCAAGGTTGTCGGATAACGATACCAATCTCCCAACCGCAGCATCGAAAGGTTCAAGCCGGCGAAGGCGTTCGTGTAAATCTCCTGCTTGTAAGGATGGGCTGTGATCCAGCCCGCGTAAAACGCCGTCGCGCCGCCGAGTCCCTCGAGGGTTTGATACGTCTTCGTCGGGTCAATGGTGGCGACCGAAGCGGAGCCGCTCGAAAGCGCCCCAAGCGTCGCAAACGCAACCAGTGTCAGGGTCAGCACGCCACGGCTGAAGACGGTTGGGACGAAATGAAGATTTTGCATTCGTAACGCGCTGTATTGGTTCAGTTAATTTCGGTTAAAGCTCAAGTTCTTGGCAATATGACAACTATCATATTGCACCTTGGTATCGGCTGCAGGTAGTGTCTTAATTTGAAATTGGATTTCACTTTTAAGGGTTGAATTTTCAGCGTTTTTTCTTTCCGTCCGCGACGATGCTAACTCGCACGGCGGTCAAAGCAGATTCGACTGGCGGGATTTCAAGCACAGCAACGAACCGCTCCGCTTTATCATGCTTGCCATCACGATGCGACCAGCCGTAAGCGCGCTTGGCTTTTGGATGTCCGGTCAGGTCGAAAACTTCAACCTCGCCTTGCCAGACGGTTTGACCGCGAAAGACTTCCTGGACAGGCACGGTTTCGCGCCAAGCAGCGCCGCAGTTGTGCAACTGCATTATCGCCACTTGGACGCGGGAAATGTAATCAGCTTTATTCGCCACAGCGTTCAACCAAGTCGGCAACCGTCCAATGACTCTTTTCAATTCCTGCGGCCATCGCGGGCGTCATTTTCAGGCTGCAATGTGTTTTGCAAAAGTTGTAATACGCGAAGTTCAACGCAACCGCAGCTTCAAAGTTTTCGATCTTTTTGCTGAATGTGTTTGTCAGGCGAGTGAGGCGGCGGCAGTGCATCCGCAAAGTGTGGTTCTGCTTTTCAATGTGCGACGTGGAAATTCGGCTCACGTCGGGCATCCCACTCACCACGGTCTTTTCAACCGAAATCACTTCCGACGGGCTATACCGAACTGCGGCTGGCGCTGCCGCGCTACCGAGCGGGGTAACGGCGTAGGTTTTTACCACCTGACCGTAATCCACTTCCGAACCGAAAGCGCGTTCCGTGGCATCTTGGTATGATGCCAGCGCATCGGATGAAAGTTGCACGCGGTTTGCCAGCCGTCCGGCCAAGTCGCCCATAAACATTTTGGCGTGGTAAGCGTCGCGCTTGCCGACAATGAAATTGGGAATCAGTTTGCTTTCGCGGTCCAGAGAAATGAAGGTCCAGACATCGCCGTAAGCGTGTGCGCGCTCCGCGTTTTTCTGTTTCGCGCCGATGAATCCCCAAATTTCATCCACTTGGATTTCTTTGCAGGTCAGACCGTGCATCTTTTCATCCATGATGGCTTTGCAGGCGTTGCCGACGCGCACTGCCAGACTCATAATCGTGTTGCGATTGACTCCGGTGATGCGCTCAATTGAGCGGATGCTGCTGCCCTCTGCGAGCATTGAAATCACGGTCACTTTCTTTTCGGTTGCGAGTTTGTTTGCCATATCGTTTTTAATTGTTGACTAATTGTATAACCAATTGTATGTTTCGTCAACAATTATTTTGGTTATACACAAAGTTTTTTATGAGCGCAAAAATGGGCAGGCCGAAAGTCCCCAAGGCCAAGAAACGCGGCATTTTTATCGTGACGCGGGTTTCGCCGGAAGAAAGCCAGACGATCACCGGCGCGATACGCCGGGCTGGACAGAGCCAATCGGAATGGGCGCGGAAAGCGTTGCTTTCCGCTGCGGGGAGTGATAAACCAGCGTCATAATCATGTGGATGCGACGAGCCTCGGACTCGCAATCTGCGATTGTAAGGAACGCCCGGTTTGCCGATTAACCTACGCACCCAAACTGATTTGAAAATTGCACGCATTTTGAAAATGTCAAATGGAACAAGACCCAAACTCATTGGTTCCCAGTAGTGAATCTGGAAATAATCAAGATGCCCAAATTCACCCCAAAAATAATGGCAGCGACAATCGCGGCCAACATCCAGCCGTCCGCTATATTAAGGTTGGCTTGAGTTTGGCGTTTGTTGAAGCCGCTGCACTTTTCCTTGAGCATTTCTCTGATGTTTTTCATGGTGTATTTGTTGAATTAGCAAATTGGGTTTCTTTGTGCCTTCAATTATTAATTGTTGCAGTTCCTATTTCCATTTGGGTTGAGAAACGGGGAAAAACGAAAAACTGGGTATGGATTCTTTATGGATTGGGTTGTCTTGCAATGTTGTTGGCAATTTTCATTCCATCCAAACAGCCGACAAATTCCGCCGAATTGAAGCTCACTGAAACCGGCCCTAGCGGATGGCTGCCGCCGGAATTGCCGAGTGGATGTAAAGATGTTGTTATCTGGTTTGGCGGACAGGAAATGACTTGCCCATTGCAAACGCTCACTAACTATTCGTGGGGACCAGAGATGACAAGTGTTCCGATTACAAAACTGCCGCCAAACGTGCGAACTAATTTGCCCAATCTGCCCGGTTTTTCTCCGCGACTTAGAGAAGTGCTTGGCGTCTTTTCTGTCACGCACGCCATCAATGGAAAAAACGAGGATTTTTATCCTGTTCTTCCGCAGGTAATAAGCAACCGGCTTTATGTGTTCGTAAAAATTCCGTTCACCAATTATCAGAGAATTGTGATGAGTGACCAGATGGACTCTATTCTCACAAATTGCCTTCCTCAATCGCCAGCATTTTGGGATTGGAATTATTCCCATAACCAAAAGACAAACGCCTTTGAAATCGTAAATGAGAACAAAAACCCAATTGTTCAGGTGATCTACAAAACGCCGCGAGAAGTGCTGGTAAATGGGGTGTTTTTTGTCAGCCATTATGATATTCAGGCAACCTTTGACGGCAAATATCCCGGTAATTTTTCGATTCCAAACGCCACAACAAATGTCCCTGCCGACCTGTTTGGCGTTGTCCTCACGAATCAATTTGGTGGAATTTTCCCAACAAATCCGCCAAAGGCCCGAAAACACCAGCTCCCCATTTATCAAGTCGGTTTTGGTGCAACCAACTTGATATGGTCTATTCTTGTCGAAGATGTTTATGGTGGCTTTGCAGCGAACCAAAAATCTATTTTCAAGTATCCATCCAACCTGTTTCCAGGAGAATTTGCAGAATGAAATTTCATACGCGCATCCCCAAATTTCATGCCAAACGCGCAAAAGTAAATAGATCGAAGCCATAAAATTCAAATTAAGACACTACCCGGCTGCACGCAAAGTTGTAATAATTTCCGAACCGTGAAATAATCCCAAATAAAATGTTGTCCCTTTATGAAGATTCATTTCGGTTTTGATGACAGGATTCGGAAGCGGGCCGGCACATCATTTGTGTCAGCCTTGGCGTTGCCTCTGTTTGCTTTGTTTTTGGCATCCACAGCTCAGTCGAGCGAGCCTCAATTCGTGGCCACTCCCGCCCAGATGTTTCCGTTGACTTCGGTGCGATTGCTGGATGGTCCCTTTGCTGATGCGGTGAAGGCCAACCGAACGTATTTGCTGGCGCTGGAGCCGGATCGGCTTCTCGCGCCGTATTTGCGTGAAGCGGGATTGGAGCCGAAGGCAAAACCTTACGGTAATTGGGAAAGCAGCGGCTTGGCCGGGCACACTGGCGGTCACTATCTTTCCGCGCTCTCGACGATGATTGCCTCCGGCGCGGATACGTCCGATGGTGAATTACGCCGTCGGTTGGACTACATGATTTCCGAATTGGAGCGTTGCCAGAAAGCTTCGGGCGACGGCTATGTCGGCGGCGTTCCCGGCAGTCGCGAACTGTGGAAATCGGTCGCCGCTGGAGACGTTGAGGCAGTGAACCGCAAATGGGTGCCGTGGTATAACCTGCACAAGACCTTTGCCGGTTTGCGCGATGCCTATCTGGTTGCCGGCAACACCAAGGCCCGTGGCATCCTGATTCAATGCGGTGACTGGTGCGAGAAAATCACCTCCGGCCTTTCCGACGACCAAATGCAGCGGATGCTCGGCCAGGAACATGGCGGCATGAATGAAGTGATGGCGGACATTTATGCCATCACCGGGGACGAAAAGTATCTGCGCCTCGCGCGCCGCTTCTGCCACGAGGCCGTGCTGGATCCGTTGGAGCGTCACGAGGATCAACTCACCGGCAAACATGCCAACACCCAGATTCCCAAGGTGGTCGGCCTCGAACGCATTGCCACGCTGGTCGGCGACAAGGAAGCGGACTCCGGTGCGCGCTATTTCTGGGAGAATGTCACCGGCAAACGCACCGTTGCGTTCGGCGGCAATAGCGTTTCCGAACACTTCAACGACCCGAAAAATTTCGGCAGCATGTTGGAAAGCCGCGAAGGTCCCGAGACCTGCAACACCTACAACATGCTCCGGCTGACCGAACAACTGTTCGCCTCCCAACCGAGTGCTGCGTATGCCGATTACTACGAACGCGCCCTCTACAATCACATTCTCGCGTCCATCAACACCGAGCGACCGGGCTTTGTTTACTTCACGCCGATCCGCCCCGATCATTACCGCGTCTATTCGCAGCCCGACAAATGCTTCTGGTGCTGCGTGGGCACGGGCATGGAAAACCCCGGCAAGTATTGCGAATTCATTTACGCGCAGGCCACGAACGGGCTTTACGTCAATCTCTTCATCGCTTCCGAAATCACCGTGACCAATCTCGGCCTGAAACTGCGCCAAGAAACTGCGTTTCCCGACGAGGCGCGGACCAAATTGACGTTGAAGCTCAGAAAGCGTTCCGAATTCACGCTCTATTTGCGCCATCCCGGCTGGGTTGTGGCGGGTGAATTTTCGGTCAAAGTAAATGGCAAGCCGTTCGCTGTCACTTCAACGCCTTCCTCCTACGCTGAAATTCAGCGCCAATGGCGGAATGGAGATCGCGTGGAAATCGAACTGCCGATGCGCACCACGGTTGAACGTCTGCCGGACGGCTCTGATTGGGTTGCGATCATGCGCGGCCCCATCGTGCTGGCGTCGCCTGCGGGCACCAATAATTTGCGCGGCCTTTATGCCAACGACAGTCGCATGGGCCATGTTGCCGCCGGCCCGTTGGTTCCGCTGGATCAAGTCCCCGTGTTGCTCACCAGTGCGAATGAACTCCCGCAGCATGTCAAAGCAGACTCCGCAGCCGGGCCGATGCACTTTCGCCTTCCGGACGTTGTCGAGCCTTCCGACCCGAACGGGCTCCCCCTCATTCCGTTCTTCCGTTTGCATGACGCGCGTTACCAGATGTATTGGCAACTAACGACGAAGAAAGAGCTCGCTGCCAAACAGGAACGCCTTGCTGCCGAGGAACGGGCAAAGGCTTTGCGCGAAGTCAACACGCTGGATCGCGTCGCCCCCGGCGAACAACAACCGGAAGTGGAGCATGATTTTACGGGCGAGAAGACTGATTCCGGCCTGCGCAACGGCCGTCGCTGGCGTAGCGGTGAGTGGTTTCAATATGTTCTCAGCACTCGTGGCGAAAAGTCCGTGGAACTGGCCGTGACTTATTGGGGTGGAGACGCTGGCCGCAAGTTCGATATTCTAGTCAACGGCGAACCGCTGGCCACCGAGACCTTGGATAATTCCCAGCCGAATCAGTTTTTAGAAAAACATTATTCCATCCCGGCTAAAATTCTCTCGGATGCAACCAATGGCCGCGTGATCATCAAGTTCTCCTCAAAGCCCGGTTCCGTAGTCGGTGGCATCTATGACGTGCGCCTCCTGAAGCCGGGATCCCCTTGGCTAGGAATGTCGAAACGCTTGATTGCATAGCGATTTATAACCACGGCAAGAACAATTTGATGAAATTAAAATGCTGAAAAATCACAACATGAAGAATTCACTTCCACTATTCGCAACCTTGTTCCTTGGCGTAATAATGTGTCTCAATGCCGCGAAGGTTCAAGGTTCGGCGACAAATCCGATTGTTTTCGCGGACGTTCCAGACATGGCGATGATTCGCGTAGGCGATACCTATTACATGAGCAGCACGACCATGCACATGAGTCCCGGCGTGCCGATCATGAAATCGAAGGACCTGGTGAACTGGCAACTCATCGGCTACGCCTACGACACCCTCGGGGACAATGACGGGCTGACGCTGCAAAACGGGAAGAACGCGTATGGCGCCGGCTCCTGGGCCAGTTGCCTGCGCCATCACGACGGCACCTTTTACGTGACCACGTTTTCCAGCACCACTGGCAAGACGCACGTTTACCGGACCAAGGATATTGAAAAGGGGCCGTGGATTGAGAATACCTTTCGGCCCTCGTTGCATGATCACTCGTTGTTCTTCGATGACGACGGTCGTGTTTATATGGTCAACGGAGGTGGTAACATTCGTTTGACCGAGCTGACTGCTGATGCGTCAGGAATCAAACCCGATGGGTTCAACCAAGTCATCATCACCAACGCCGGCGCCGTGGCCGGGCCTAACATCATGCTGAATGCGGAAGGCTCCCAGATGCGCAAGATCAACGGCAAGTATTACCTGTTCAACATCACCTGGCCGCGCGGCGGCATGCGCACCGTGATCATTCATCGCGCGGACAAAATCACCGGGCCGTATGAAGGCCGCGTTGGCTTGATGGACAAGGGCGTGGCGCAGGGTGGCCTCATTGATACGCCGCAGGGTGACTGGTATGCGTATCTGTTTCAGGATCACGGCGCGGTTGGGCGTATTCCTTACCTCGTGCCGGTCAAATGGAAAGATGGCTGGCCGGTGCTTGGCGAAAACGGCAAGGTGCCCGACACGCTGAATCTTCCCGCCAGCAAAGGCCTTATTCCAGGCATCGTCGCGTCGGATGAATTTGACCGTCAGCCGGGTGAACCCGCGCTCCCGCTCGTCTGGCAGTGGAATCACAATCCCGACAACTCGCTCTGGTCGCTCACCGCGCGCCCCGGTTTCCTGCGGCTTACCACCGGCCGCGTGGACAACGATTTCCTCTCGGCGCGAAATACATTGACGCAACGAACGATTGGCCCGGAATGTTCCGGCACAACTTCGGTTGATGTCAGCGACTTGAAAGATGGCGACTTTGCCGGCCTCGCCTTGTTGCAAAAAAAATACGGCCTCGTCGGCGTGAAGTCGGACGGCGGCACAAACTTTATTGTGATGGTGAGCGCGGAGTCCGGTTCGCCTGTCGAAATGCAGCGCGTCCCGTTGGCGCAGAAGGTTGCATTCCTGAAAGCCGGGTGCGACTTCAAGGAGCTGGCGGACAAGGCGCATTTTTTCTACAGCCTTGACGGCGAGACTTGGAGTCCGATCGGCGGCGAATTGAAGATGTCCTACACGCTGCCGCATTTCATGGGCTATCGCTTTGGCCTGTTCTATCATGCGACTAAAACTGCCGGTGGCATCGTGTATTTTGATTACTTCCGAGTAAGTGAAAAAATGGGCAGCATGAATTGAAACCCGGCTCACTGCGAACTGAAATGGATTTTGAGCATTTGCCTTGTCGAAATAGAAACAATGAAAACCGTATGAATACCAAATTGAGAAATGAAACTTTTGACACCGACACTTCAATAATTCGCCGTGGATTTGAATTTCCCTCGTGGACTTCGACGGTTTTGTCCGTCGTGTCCGCCGCCAGCTTGTGGCTTTCGGCTTCCGCTGCATTTGCGGCTGACGAGCGTTGCGCCAAGTGCGGACAGGAAGTCAGCGTCAGCGGCGAGTTTGCGCATAGCAAATACGATGCGTCGCTGGCCATCGAAGGCGCGGGCAACGATGCGGCGGCGTTTCACGAGGAAATTTATGGAGAAAATTTCACCGTCACCATCGCGCGTTTGCCCGCCGGCAAATACACCATCTCCATCGGTGAAGCCGAAACTTGGGCGAGTGCTCCGGGGGCACGAGTTTTCAGCGTGACTTCCGGCAATGCCACGCTGGCGAAGGATTTCGATATCATCACCACCGCTGGCGGCGCGCGGAAAGTTTGTTACATCACCGGCGTGGTCGAGCATGAGGACGATTCGCTTAAAGGGCCGCTGACCGTTTCTTTTTCGACGAGCAAGGACAACGCTAAGTTCAACACGTTTGAAGTGAAAAATGCTTCGGGCGTCTCGGTTGTCTCGTTCAGCGCTTCGGAAATGGCGGATGCTTTCTCTGCCGCCGCCACGCGCATCCTGGAAATTACCGAACCGCCGATCTGGCGTGATCCATCGCAGCCGTTGCCGGCCCGCGCGAACGATCTGATCCGCCGCCTGTCGCTTGCCGAAAAAGTCGCGCAGTTGCAGAACGGTGCGCCGGCAATTCGGCGGCTGGGGCTTCCGGCATACAATTATTGGAGCGAAGCGTTGCACGGCGTCGCGAACAACGGCGATGCGACGGTGTTTCCGCAAGCCATCGGCGCGGCGGCCACTTGGGATCCGGCGTTGCTTCAGCAGGAATCAGCCGTGATCGGCATTGAAGGCCGCGCGAAGTTCAACGATTACGCCGCCAAGCACAACGGCGACGCCAAATGGTTCGGCGGCCTGACGTTCTGGTCGCCGAACATCAACATTTTTCGCGACCCGCGCTGGGGCCGCGGCCAGGAAACCTACGGTGAAGACCCGTTCTTGAGCGGCACGCTGGGCGTGGCGTTTATCAAAGGATTGCAGGGCGACAACCCGGATTGCATGTTGGCGATGGGCTGCGCGAAACATTTCGCGGTGCATAGCGGCCCGGAACCGGAACGTCATCGCTTCGACGCCGAGCCGTCGGAGCGCGATTTGTATGAGACTTACCTGCCGCAGTTCGAGATGGCGGTGCGCGAAGGACACGTCGGCGGCGTGATGGGCGCTTACAATTCGCTCTTCGGCGTGCCTTGCTGCGCCAGTTCGTTTCTGCTCACCGACATTTTGCGCAAGCAATGGGGCTTTGACGGCTACATCGTTTCGGATTGCGCCGCGATTCACAACATCTGGGGCAGCGAGGAACATCATTACGTGAGCACGTCGGAAGAAGCCGCCGCCGCCGCGGTGAAGGCCGGCTGCAATCTGTGTTGCGGCGGCGATTACAATCCGCTGGTGCGCGCGGTGCAAAAACGATTGATCACGGAAAAGGAAATTGACCGCGCCTTGTATTACACGTTGTGGACGCGTTTCCGGCTCGGCCTGTTTGATCCGCCGGAGAAATGCCCGTATTCCAAAATTGGCATTGACCAGAACGACACGCCCGAACACGAAGCGCTGGCGCTGAAAGTCGCCGAAGAAGCCATCGTGCTGTTGAAGAATGACGGCGTGTTGCCGCTGAACCGGTCTAAGATTAAACGCATCGCCGTGATTGGCCCGAATGCCGATGCGGCGTGGATGCTCGAAGGCAACTACAACGGCCACGCCGCGCGCCCGGTGTCAATTTTGAGCGGCATCAAAAAACTTGCCGGACCAGACATCGAAGTGACCCACGCGGTAGGTTGTCCGTGGGCGCTGCGCGCGGACGGATCGAACAAACCCAGTCAGGAAGCGATTGCGGATGCCGTCACGAAAGCCAAAGCCGCTGACGTGGTGATTTTCGTGGGCGGCATCACGGCACGGCTCGAAGGCGAGGAAATGGGTCGCGACAACGCCTTTGCCGGCTTTGAAGGCGGCGACCGGACGACGATCGAGTTGCCGCCGGTGCAGACCGATTTGCTCAAGGCGCTGGAGGCCACGGGCAGGCCGGTGATTCTGGTGAATTGCAGCGGCAGCCCGATGGCGATGCCGTGGGAAGCCGGGGATCTGCCCGCGATTCTTCAGGCCTGGTATCCGGGCGAGCAAGGCGGACGTGCCGTCGGCGAAATTTTGTTTGGCGACGTGAATCCCAGCGGACACTTGCCGCTCACGTTCTACGCCTCGACGGCGGACTTGCCGGGCTTCACCGATTATTCGATGAGCAACCGCACGTATCGCTACTTCAATGGAAAACCAGAATTCGCGTTTGGCCACGGCTTGAGTTACACGGAATTCAAATTCCAGAAAGGCAAGCTGGACGCGAAACAAATTCCGTCCGACGGCACGGTGAAAGTGGCGTTCACGGTGAAGGACACGGGCAAACTCGACGGCGATGAAGTCGCGCAGGTTTATTACCGCCACGTCAACTCCGGCGTGTCGCAACCGAAACTCGCGCTATGCGGCTTTGCCCGTGTGCATCTGGAACGCGGGGAATCGGGCAACGTCACGGTTGAGGTTCCTGCCATGCGTTTACGCTATTGGGACACGCAGAAGAAGCAATACATCGTGGAACCCGGTGATTATGAGATTCTCATCGGCGCCGCGTCGGACGACATGCGAATAAAATTGCCACTGACGATCTCCACTCGGTGAGGACAGAAAAGCAAACAAACAATGAAAATCCACCGATCACGGCTCGGTCGTAGTGCGAACGGCTGGACGAGCGCCGCAGAAATCTCCGTCTTGCCCGCCGGCGGGAATGGCGACTGACGCAGCGATGGCGGTGCAACCGCTGTCGTTAAAACTGACGATTGTTGGAATTATTGATTTGCAGTAGATAATGTCAATGTCTTCCTGTGTGAGCATGATTTGTGTGCCGAATTTTCGCAAAATTATCGGCACGCTGCGATTCGTCTTGCAACTCTTCGCCGTCTGCTTGGCGGGTAGTTTGCACGCGCAAACGTTTGCGGACATCGGATCTGCCGCGCCGAGTCCCGGAACGAACGACATCTCCCAACTCTCGACCCAAGGCAACCAGAAATTTCCTGACACATTAAATTACTACACCGACAACGATCCGCCCACCGGTCAGACCTTCACCACTGGAACCAACGCGATGAGGCTCGTGTCGGTCGCCATCAAGACGGCGGGATTGGACTCCGGCGGCGGCTACGGCACGCCGACGAGCACACCGACGTATTACCTGCGCATTTATTCGATGAGCGGCAGCACGGCGACGTTGCTCGTCGCGGTCAGCGCGCCGAATCCCGGTTTCACCGACGGCGACTGGCTGCAATGGAGCGGGCTGAACGTGGCGTTGGCAACGAACAAAACCTACGCGTTTTCTTTCGGCAGAAAGCCATCTGGCGGCGGCTATGCGGCGATGGCCGTGGCGACGAACACCTACGCCGGCGGCGAAATGGCGCTGATTCCCATTAGCGGCGGCACGATCACCACCGGCAGCAGCCACAGGTTTGATGCGGTTTTCGATCTCGCTTTTCAAGCGATCGGCACCAACATACCCGCCTCCATGCCGTGGCCGAATCCAACCTACGGGATGAACGTCGGAAATGCGCTGGAGTTGAACTGGGGTCCGCCAAACGTGGCGCTGTTCTACTCGGCCGTCCAAAACGGGTTCAACGCCGTGCGCATTCCGTGCGCGTGGGACATGGCCGGCGCCACCACCAACATCAGCGGCGGTGTCACCAACTACGTGATCAATCCCGCTTACATGGCGCAGGTCAAACAGACGGTGGACGGGGCCATCGCTGCGGGAATGTATGTCATGATCAACGATCACTGGGATGACGGCTGGCTGGAACAAAACATTGGAACAACTGTGGATCCCGTCATCAACGCGAAGGTGAAGGCCTATTGGACACAGATTGCCACCACCTTTGCCGGTTACGACAACCATTTGCTGTTTGCCGCTGCAAACGAACCCAACGTGGGCAGTCCCGCCGCGATGGACACGTTGATGTATTACTACCAGACTTTCGTCAACGCGGTTCGCGGCGTCGGCGGCAATAACACCAACCGCTGGCTGGTGCTGCAAGGCGGCGGCGACACGTCGTGGTTGAATTCTCTTCCAACGGACACGGTTTCCAATCGTCTGATGGTGGAATATCATAACTACACGCCGTTTCAGTTCACGCAATTGCAGGGCGACGCATCGTGGGGCGCGATGCAATACTTCTGGGGACCCGCTTACCATTATTCCGGAGATGCGTCTCATAACTGCGGCTCGCCCGAAGAAGGCGCGATAGACGCCGGATTTCAACAATTGGTTGACCACTATGTCAGCAAGGGCATTCCGGTGATGATCGGCGAATTCCAGGCGGCGGGGAAGCAGGTCCTTTCAGGAAATCCGACGGAGGCAGCTTGGAATAGTCTTTCCTGTTACTATTGGAACAAGTATGTGGTTGATTCCGCCCTTGCACACGGAATGAGTCCCTTTTATTGGAGCACTGGCGACAGTCCATTGTCCTATAGCACGGGTGCAATCATGGATACGAACGCTGTCAGGGTGTTGACCGGTGGAGTTGCGTTTCCGCCACCCAATG
>ODAK010003236.1_pt1 | contig 16960 bp, 10 predicted proteins | sample 1539591 | NCBI WGS metagenome assembly ODAK01 (sample SAMEA3539303, study PRJEB22396) | soil metagenome | biome: tundra; feature: field; material: soil | place: USA | collected 2010-05 | depth 0.15 m
CCGCAGTCGACCGGAATGAACGGCTTGTTGCGGAACATGCCGGCCAGGTGAATGGACTTCGCGACCAACTCCTTGCCCGTGCCGCTTTCACCCAGAATCAGCACCGGATGAGTGCTCTGTCCCGCTTTTGCGATGATGCGGTAAAGCTTCTCCATCTCCGGCGTCCGCCCGATGATGTTGCCGAACCCCTGCCGCGATTTGATGGTTTCCCGCAGCACGCGGTTCTCCGTCCGCAGCCGCAGATGCCCCGCCACCCGCTCCAGCAGCAGCCGCAGTTCTTCCATGCTGAAGGGTTTGGTGACGTAGTCGTAGGCGCCATCTTTCATCGCCTGTACCGCCGACTGCACCGTCCCATAGCCGGTCACCACGATCACCAGCGCGTCCGCGCGATGCTTCTTGATCGCATGCAGCGCTTCCAGACCGCCCGCGCCCGGCAGCCGCAAGTCCAGTAGCACGGCGTCGGTGCTCGAGCTGTCGAGCAACCGGTAGGCCTGTTCGGCGGACTCCGCCACTTGGGTATTGAATCCGAGCGACTGCGCCACCTCGCGGCAGGTCTCGCGGACGGCACGGTCGTCGTCCACAATCAGTAGGTTCAAGAAATTCGCTCCCTCAATTTGCGCAGCATGGCTGAGGCTAGGACTAGCACTCAGACCAGAATTAGAGCTACGACTAGAATTGAGGACGGTGGCGGTCGATGCAGTGAACATGGCGCAATCTCCCTAGTGGTTGCAGGTGCAAGTGTGACTCGTATCAGGGCATCGCTTTAGCGATGCCGTAAGTTCTTCGAAATCAGTCGACCCTTCAGGGGCTGCGTATAACTTCCACCACGCGTTTGATCAGAGCCCTGCCGGAAAATGGTTTGCGAATCAGTGCAACCGCGCCGCGTCCATCGCGCGTGTGCGGATAACCGGAAATCATTAGCACTTTCAAGTCCGGCTTCTGCCCCAGCAATGTTTCTGCGACTTCCTGCCCGTTCATCCCGGGCATCGTGAAGTCGGCAATCAGCAGGTCGACTGCGCCTGCATGTTCCGCGAATACCTTCAACGCTTGCTTGCCGCTGGACGCCGCCAGAATCCTGTACCCTGCATTCAGCAAGACGCGCTGCATGGACTTGCGCGCCGGGGCGTGGTCGTCCACCAGCAAAATAGTTTTGCCGCCGCTTTCACCCGTTGCTTTGCCCGCGCACCGAATCGACCCTAGCGGGCTCGCCTGCTTCGTAAACACTTCGGGCAATGCTGGCATGATCGATGACGGTTCGAGCGACAACTCCCGCGCCGATGGTCGCTCGATCGCCGGAAGCAACACTCGAATGCAGGTGCCGCCTCCCGGTTCGCTCTCCACCTCAATCATCCCGCCGGCTTCGCGGACGATGCGCTGCACCGTCGCCAGACCCAGCCCCGTGCCCTCTCCAGGCTTCTTGGTGGTGAAGAAAGGCTCGAACAGACGCGCCCGAGTTTCCGCATTCATCCCGCAACCGTTGTCTTTTACCACCAGCGACACCGCCCGCCGCGCGCTCCCGGCCTCGGCTTCGCCGGAAAATTCACGCGACAATTCCGCCGCCCGCGTGCTTAACCTGATCTTTCCGCTCTGCGCCATCGCATCGCGAGCGTTCAGCACCAGGTTCATCAGGATCTGCCGCAATTGTGCCGGGTCGGCGAACACCTGTCCGGCCCCGCTGTCGAGCTCGGTCACCAGTTCAATCTGCTCACCAACCAGCCGCTGCAACAGATTCTTCGTGGACGTCACAATCTCGTTGATCGGGATCGGGCGTGGCTCCGCCGCTTGCTTGCGCGCGATCGCCAATAGTTGCTGGGTTAACGCCGCCCCTTGCTCGCCCGCCATCCGCACCTCTTCCACCTGCTGGCACAGTTCGATTCGCTCCCACCCGCCTCTCTCCAACCCAACGCTCAACAGGTCGCAATACAGCAGAATGCCGGTCAGCAGGTTGTTGAAGTCATGTGCGATTCCTCCCGCCAGACGTCCGATGACTTCCATCTTCTCGGCTTCGCGCAGATGTTCTTCCACGCGCTTGCGCTCGGTCGCGTCCACCAGCATCGCGACTAGGAAGGCGGGCTCCCGTCGCCCGTCCCGCCCGGGCGACACCGCCAGCGACACCGTTAGGTGTCCCCAGAGTTCGGAGCCGTCTTTGCGCAGGTAGCGCTTTTCGATTTCAAAGGAGCCGCGCGCGCCCCCAAGCAGCTCGCCCAGCAGTCGTTCTTCCTGCGAAAAATTGTCGGGAGGAATTTCGCGGCCGATCTCGCGGTGAACTTCGGCATATATGTCGGGCCGAACTCCGGAAAAGAAATCGCCCGCATGCGTACCCGTCAGTTCCTGCGGGCTGTAGCCAAGCATTCGGCCGAGCGCCGCATTCGCTTCCAACATCCGGCCATCAAGCTGGCATATCCCGATTCCAATCGCGGCCCCTTCAAACATCGCCTGGAAGCGCAGTTCGCTCTCGCGAGCCGCCGGAAATTGGGTCACGACACTCATACCGATACCACTCCTCTAAGATCTAGCTCGCCGCCCGACCCATCGCCACATCCTTTTGCGGTCCGGAGAAACCGCAAGAAAATCCTGGGTAGCGCTGGGACATCGCGACATCGCGATCTTGCGATACCAAGCTGGGAAAAAATGAGCCCAACTTTTCCGCGAATGAACCGCGCTCGCCTGATTAGGGAAAGTGTAGTGCGACCCCCCATCGCAGCTAAGTGCGAGCCATCACATCAATTTGTGATGATTCCGGTGATGTTTGGAAAGAAAGTAGTGATGCCGGCGCCTCCAGGCACTTGCTATGACTTAGGACTGGGGCAACAGCTCACTAGTTGCTATTCTGATGGGGGCGAACATGCCATCCCACGCCGATCGTAGCGCCGTCGTTCTGTTGATGCTCAGCCTCATCTGCGGCTGTGGCCGCCCTCCCGCGGAGAACGCTTCGAACGCTGCCGAATCGCAAAAGCTGCCCTTCGACCGCCAACCACGCTCGACTGGAATTTCGCCGAGTCAGTCGCTGATTCCGTCCACCACGAAACTGCCCGAGGGAACGCCCATCCCGATTCGCCTGCAGAGCGCGCTTTCGAGCGCGTCGTCGCTTGCGGGAGACATCTTCAGCGCAACCGTCGATGAGCCGGTCGTGATCGACGGCCAGACGCTGGTCGCCCGCGGCACGTCCGCGACCGGACGCGTGCTCGAAGCCAGGCCCTCTGGACATGCGCCCGGAAGCGCGCTAGAACCCGGCTATCTCCGCATCGTGCTGGTGAGTCTGAACATCGGCGGCAGGCCAGTCACCATCGAGACTTCCAGCATCTTCGCCAAAGGCGGTTCCCGCGAGGAACGAAACCCTTCGCCCGGCACGCCTTCTGGCGCCAGTCAGAAAGATAGGGACAAAGACAAAGATATTGTTTTCGGCACCGATCGCCGTCTCAACTTCCGTCTCGCTCAGACCGTCGACTTGCAGTAACCCTATAGTTGCATTGACCCGGCCGCGACCAAACCAAACCATGCGGGATGATCTGCTGTCGTGTCTTGGCGTAAAATTATCCTGAAGGGGACGTTCCTGACGACATCGTGAGCCCCACTTTCGGAGCTGGCGTCTATGCAGGCCAGACGTTTCCAAGTTGGCCTCAAACGTTGCAGGCCGGCAATCTCGCCTCTCAATCCACGCAACCCGCAGCAGCAGAGCAACACCGGGCAAACGAGGGATGAGGGGCTATTTCGGCGAGGGTTACGAAGGCGGGCGCTGGGACCACGACCGCTTTTTCTACAACCGTTCCGTGACTAACGTAAACGTCACTGAGATTCACAATGTTTACAACACAAGCGTGAGGAACAACAACGAGAACCACGTCAGCTACAACGGCGGCAACGGTGGAATCAACGCGCGTCCAAGGTCAGAAGACGAGGCTGTGGCGCGGGAGAGACATATCCCGCCGGTAGCGACTCAAACTCAACATGCGCAGGCGGCCCGAGCCAACCCGCAGCAACGCGCGTCGTCGAATATGGGCAAGCCAGGCGTTGCAGCGACACCCAGGCCCGGAGATTTTAATGACCGTGGCGCTGTCCCGGCCAAAGCGGCAGGAGCGCCTTATACTCCAGCCAATCGCGGCGGAAATCAGGGGCGTTCAGAGAACAACGCTGCCCGACCCAGCACGCCCGTCCATCCTCGTGACCTTCCGCCTGCGGCACGACCCAGCGCTTCCAATACAGGCAAACCAAAGCAGGACCAGAAGTACCAGCAGCAGCAGGAAAAGGTATTCGCGAAACAGCAACAGGAACGAGACAAACTCCAGCAGAAGCAGGACCAGGAGCACCAGAAGCTGGCGAAACAGAACGCGAATCAAGCGAAAAACCAGCAGGTAGAGCAGCGGCACCAACAACAGACGCAGCAATTGCAGCAAAGACACGAACAGCAGCAACAGAAGTTACAGCAGAAACAGCAGCCAGCGAGCAAGGAGCGGCCCAAGCGTTAGAACCGCCCTCCGAGGGAAGAGTCCTAATCCTTCAAGAATCGGGCGAGGTTGTCGGCCAACTGCTGGATGCCTCGCCCCTGGCCGTTATGGTTCCGGGGCCCTCTCGCGACCTCACATCTCGACCTCAAATTTCGACATTACGTTGTGAAATCACACAGCACTGTGACGTCGAAGATTGCCAACGCCTGATCCTCCGTGTCCAATGAACAGGGCACGCCGGAGGGTGAGTGGACGTTCGTTGGCCAGCCCGACCTGAAACAAATACAGAGTCGCTAGGTTGCCCCAAACGGTTGACTCTGAGGCGCTTCGTGGCCCGAAGGCCCGGTGATGGAGGCGGGGAGCATTTAAGGGTAGAGGAGACGTTCGCATGAGTATCAGTCTTGGTTTCGATGTAGGCGCAGTCAGCGTGAAGCTGGCGGCTTTGGGTGCACCCCAAGACTATCCCGTGCTCGCTCACGTGGCCGAAGTCTCCTCGGCGTTCTTTCTTCCGAACCTGCCCAAGGGCAACGGAATGGCAGACCGTTCCGTGGTGCTCTCCAATTACCGGCGCCTGCAGGGCAATCCGCTGCAAGCCGCCACGGACCTTCTGCGGGAGTTCTGCGCCGTTGTGCCGAAAGAGGCGATTGCGGGTATTCGCATCACGGGGTCGGGTGGACGAACCGTGGCCCGCGCCTTCGACGCCGGATTTGAAAACGAGTTTCGCGCCCTGGCTCGAAGCATGCATGCGCTGTATCCGCAGGTGCGTACCGTGTTTGAGATGGGTGGGGAGACTTCGAAGTATATTCGCCTCGGCGCGGCGGATGGCGCCGACAACCTTGGAATTCTGGACTACCAATGCAGTACGGACTGCGCCGCCGGGACGGGGTCGTTTATCGATCAGCAGGCTTCGCGGCTGCTCTACGAGGTGGAGGATGTGGGCGCGGCTGCCTGCGCCGCCAGTTGTGCCGCCCGGGTTGCGGGCCGCTGTTCGGTGTTTGCCAAGACGGACATGATCCACGCCCAGCAGAAGGGATACACCGCGGACCAGATCCTGCGCGGGCTGTGCGAGGCGGTGGCGCGAAACTTCAAGTCCAGCATTGTGAAGGGCAGGCAGGTGGTTTCACCCGTCGCATTTGTTGGCGGGGTGGCGCTGAATGCTGGTGTGCGCGATGCGGTCCGGGAAGCCTTCAGGCTCCAGGAATCGGATTTTCTGGTTCCCGACCTGCATTGCTGGATGACCGCGCTGGGCGCAAGCATGCTCGCGGCGGAAGGGAATGGCCATGGCGCCACAAGCACATTCCTCCGTCTGCAAGGGGAGACCGCAAGTGCGGAGGAGTTCCCCACCACCGAAGCGCTCTCGCTCGACCAGGTGACGTTGCTGCGAGACACGGGTTCTCCGGCCGACCTACCGGGGGCCGGCCACCGTCTGGATGCCTACCTCGGCATTGACGTGGGGTCGGTAAGCACGAACCTGGTCGTGATTGACTCGACGGGCAATTTGCTGAAGGAAATTTATGTTCCCACCGCGGGCCGGCCGATCGAAGTAGTCACTGCCGGGCTGCGCGAGATTGAGGAGGAACTCGGCGCGCGAGTCCATATTCGCGGCGTTGGCACCACTGGGTCGGGTAGGGAACTCATTGGCGAACTCACCGGAGCCGACACGGTAAACGACGAGATTACGGCGCACAAAACGGGCGCGACGCATGTGTGCCGCCAAATGGGAATGCCGCTGGTGGATACGATTTTCGAGATTGGCGGGCAGGATTCGAAATTCATTCGCATCCGCGACGGTGTAGTGGTGGACTTCACCATGAATGAAGCCTGCGCGGCGGGGACGGGCTCGTTTCTGGAGGAGCAAGCCGAGAAGTTGGGAGTTGCGATCAAGGGCGAATTCGCGCAGTTGGCGTTGTCGTCGCGCAACCCGATCCGCTTGGGCGAACGCTGCACGGTCTTCATGGCGCGGGATGTGAGCAGCCTGATGCTGAAGGGTGCGGCCGTCGCCGATTTATGCGCGGGATTGGCCTACTCGGTGGCCTTGAATTATCTGAATCGCGTGGTGCGTGGACGGAACCTCGGGAACGTGATCTATTTCCAGGGCGGCACCGCCTATAACGATGCGGTTGCCGCCGCCTTCTCCGTCATTCTGAACAAGCCCATCGTTGTTCCTCCACATAACGGCGTGATTGGCGCGATTGGTATGGCGCTGATTGCACGAGATCGCATGCAGGCCAGTGGCGAGACCAGTAGATTCCGCGGCTTTGACCTGAAGCGGGTGAATTTCACCAGCCGCGATTTTGTCTGCCGCGCCTGCTCCAACTATTGCGACATGAAGGAGTTTCTCATTGAGGGCGAGAAGAGTTACTGGGGAGATCAGTGCTCCGACAAATTCCGCAAGCGCTCGCGCACCGACCGGGAGCCGGTGATTGAGGATCTCGTCTCTTGCCGTGACCAATTGCTGGAGGCGGCACAGGAACCACCACGAGCGGGACGGAAAACGATTGGTATCCCCCGCGCCATGTTCTACTACGATCGCTTCCCCTTCTGGTGTACTTACCTGCAGGAACTGGGATACAACGTGGCGGTCTCGCCCCCCACCGACGGACGCATCGCGGCCCACGGCGAAGAACTGGCGATTGCGCAGCCCTGTTTCCCGATCCAGGTGGCGCACGGGCACGTACACGCACTGCTGAAACAAGAGGTGGATTACGTTCTGCTACCCAACACCGTCGATGCGGAAACGCCGTTCATGCAAGCGGAATCGAAGCTGTGCCCGTGGAACCAGAGCTTGCCGTTTATGGTGCGCGCGGTGGAGAAATTGGAAACCGATCTCGACGGCAAATTGCTGTGTCCGACCATCCACTTTCGCCAAGGGCCCCGGCATGTGCGCGAGGAGTTGCGAGTTCTGGCGAGTACATTAGGACGAAGCAAAGCGGCCAGCGATTCGGCAGCGGAGCGTGCGTACCGAGCGCAACAACACTTTGGCGAGAGTGTGCGGCGAGCCGGGGAGGCCGCGTTGCAAGTACTGCGCACTACACGCGAGCCTGCGATCGTGCTGCTCGGCCGGCCTTACAACATCTACGATCGGACGGTGTGTTGCGACATTCCTCGGAAGCTGCGGACGTTCTACGGCATCAACGTGGTGCCACTGGATTTTCTGCCGCTCGACGGCGAGGATGTCTCTGCCGTCAACGACAACATGTACTGGCACTCCGGCCGGCTGATTCTAGCCGCAGCGCAGTTTACCCGCCGCAATCCCGGCTTGGACCTTATTTACATCTCGAACTTCAAGTGTGGCCCGGACTCCTACCTCAAATCTTTTCTCGATGATGCATCCGGCAAGCCCAGTCTGGTGCTGCAGTTTGACGGGCATTCGAACGACGCCGGCTACATCACACGGTGTGAAGCTTATCTCGACAGCAAGGGATTCTTACGATGCAACTCCGCAAACACCGCTGTGTAACCCGGAAGATTGGCGCCGACCATCCCCTGGCGGGGAAAACGGTCTACGTCCCTGCCATGGCCGAGGGCAGCATCGAGGCGTTGTGCGCCGCTTTGCGCTGGATGGGCGTTGCGGCGCATCCTACACCGCCTTCGGATCCACGCACACTTGAGCTAGGCGGCAAGCACACGAGCGGTGACGAGTGCTTTCCCGCCAAAATTACGACCGGCGATTTCCTGAAAATCGCGCAGCAGCCGGGCTTTGATGCCAAGCGCACAGTTTTTTTCATGGCAAGTACCGACGGGCCATGCCGCTTCGGGCAGTATGCGCCGTTTCTGCGAAAGGTTCTGCGTGAACAGGGCCACGGTGACATACAAATCCTCTCTCCACGCGGAGAACGTGGCTACAGCGACTTCCTGGACTTCGACACCGCTTTCGTACGGACGGCGTGGCGTGCCGCAGTCTCGGCGGACATTCTGCGCAAGGTAATGCTGCAGACGCGGCCTTACGAAACGCAGCCGGGAGAAGCCGACCGGGCCTTTCGCGAATCCCTGGAGGATTTTTGTGAGACGTTGGAACAGAGTTGCTCCGACACTGCGTGTCAGATGCGCTCGCTGACCGCGTCGTTGCTACGGGCAAGATCTCGCTTTCATGCCGTGCCCGCGAACTTCGACAACCGGCGGCCGCTGATCGGCATCGTGGGCGAGATTTTCTGCCGTCTTAACAACTTCAGCAACCATGACCTGGTGCGCCGACTGGAGGCCCAGGGCGCGGAGTGCTGGATGGCCGACATTGCCGAGTGGATCGCCTACACCAACATGGAAGAGATGCGCAATTTGCGCCTGGCGGGCCGGGCCTACTCCTGGGGGATGATCAAGTCGAAACTGCGTTCCCGAATCCAGCACGCCGACGAACACGCGCTGCGTTCACTATTCGTCGAGGATTTTGCCGGCTACGAAGAACCCGATGTTGAAGAGGTGCTGACGCTGGCGCAGCCCTATCTTCCCTTTCCCGGAGCCGAAGGCGAGATGGTCATGAACATGGGCCGGAGCGCGTACCTTGCCATGCACGGCGTGAACGGGATTGTGGATATCAGCCCATTCACCTGCATGAATGGCGTTGTGAGCGAAGCCATCTATCCCAAGCTCAGCCGGGATTATGGGGGAATCCCCATCCGCAACTTCTATTTTGACGGCCAGCAATCGGATCTCGACCGCGACATCGGAATCTACCTCGAACTCGTGCGGTCGTACCAGGAGAAAAAGCTGCATAAGCGCTTTTACCCTTCGCGGTTTTCACGGCAGGAAAACGTCGGAATGCCGGCTGTGTTGCGCTAGTATCCAGGGTCGAAACACTGATTCCGCCCGAGTCCCGGCGAACCCTGATTTTTTGTGGTGCCCTCACAGGAGCGCCTCGCGCTGGTTCAGGCCGGCGGTTCCTCGCGGCGATCCGGTCTCGCGGCTGTCGCGGGGAGCCGCAGGCGGAACGTGGTGCCGGCTCCGACGATGGAATCGAATTCCACCGAGCCATAGTGCCACTGCATGATCTGGTAGGTTTGCGCCAGGCCGATTCCGCTTCCACCTTTGTCGCCCTTGGTGGTGAAGTAGAGTTCGAAAATTTTCTCCTGCGCTTCGGGCGGAATGCCGCAGCCCTGGTCCATCACTTCGGCGAGAATCATTTCGCCATCGCGCCGGGCTTTCAGGGTGAGCGTTCCTCCCTCGGTCATGGCCTGCACGCCGTTCAGCACCAGGTTCAGAACCGCCTGCTTGATCAGATCGGAATCCACTCGCACCGGCAGGGCGTCATCTTCATGGGGCAGTTCGTCGTTCCGCACGTCTCGGCGGGGTAGTTCCAGCACTATGCGCACGCCGTGACGCGCGGCGTCGGGTGAGGCCAGCCCCGACACGCTCTCCAGAACCTTGCGCAAGTCCACGTCTTCCAGCCGCAAATCGCGCGGACGGGTGAAGTCCACAAGGATTTGCACGACACGGTCGAGGCGGTGGATTTCGTTGCCGATAATATCCATGTGGCGGCGCGTTTCGGGATCGTCCTGCTGTAGTTTGTTTTGCAGCAACTGCAGGTGCAGCACGATGGCGTTGATGGGATTCTTGACCTCGTGGGCCACGCCCCGGGTCATGCGGCCGCTGGCGGAAAGACGGCGTGAGATTTCAATTTCGTTCTCGATGCGCCGCACCGATTCGGCATCGCGCATGGTCAGCAGCGCGCCAATCGGGGTTCCTTTTTCCTGAATGAAGTCGAGTGACACTTGAACCCGCCGGCCATCGGCAGCGTCGAATTCGTACTGCACCAGCGGCCGCTGCTTTTGGAAGGCCGGCAGAACCACCGCGCCCAGAACCGTTCCATCGGAAAAAATCTCTTCCGCGGTGTGTCCGAGGATTTCGCGGCGTGGGCGGCCCAGAAACTTTTCCGCCGAGGCGCTCACCAGCACGACTCGAGTGTCGCGCGTGAACAGCATGAGCCCGTCCTGGAGCTTGGTCATGACCTGCTCGACGTTGTCTTTCAGCGCGGAAAAAATCTGATTGGTATCGCGAATCTGGCGGCCCAGGTGAGCGATCTTCAGCGACACCAGGCCGACCTCGTCCTCGGAACCGGACTCTTCGGCGGGCACGAGATCTCCGGCGCTGGCGCTGTCCAGATTGCGGGCGATGGCCTTCAAGGGGCCGAGCGCGACGTTGGAAACCACGGCCGCCAGTACCAGCGAACAAAAAATTGCGACCACGGAAAAGAAAGCTGCCTGCTGCAATTTTGGCGTCAGCTCGTTGCGCAGAAAAACTGTCGAGACGCCCACGCGAACGCTGCCAAAGGCCTGCTTATCCAGTTCCAGTCCGATGCTCACGTCATAGACCGTGGCCGGGGCGTAGAGCAAGCGCAACTGGTGCCGGAAGCCCGCGTCGCGCAACCCGCCCAAACGGGGACGCTCCGGAACCGGCTTGCCGTTGAGCGCGGGATTGGTATCGAGTATGGCTACGCCGTTCGGATCAATGATGGCGGCGTCGTAGATGATGCGAGAATTTCCCACCAACGCTTCCAGCATGTCGTTCAGGTTGGTGTCGGTCTGCAGATAATTCGTGATGGCCGCACGCATGGCCTTGGGATTGTTGGTGTCAATCCGCGTGCTAGTGAGATCAGGCACCGCCTTGGACGCCGCATATTCCAGTGAATTCGTGAGCTGGGAGGCGGTTTCATCGGCCCACAGCAAGCGCTGGCGCAGGAGTTGCGAGAGATAGATCCAAGCGAAGCCGACGACCAGCGCCGTGAACAGCGTGGTGATCACAAACACGATGATGAATTTGCGGGTCATCTATCGAGGAGGTTCTCAGTTGTCAGTTCTCAGTGGGCGTTACAAAATGCTCCTGAGAATTGAGGACTGGGAACTTCTTCTTACTCTTCCGCCGCCATGATTGCATCCTGGGGCCGGCCGTATTCCTTCAGCTTGTTATGCAGCGTCTTCAGGCTGATGCCGAGTATCTCCGCGGCCCGCGTCTTGTTGTTATTGGTCGCTTGCAGAGTTTTCAGGATGAGCAGCTTCTCGGCTTCTCCAACCGTTGTGCCCACGCCAAGATGCACGGCATCGGGATCGTTCACCACCTGCCGAACACTCTGACCAAAGCCCGGCGGCAAATGTTTGGTTTCCACCAGTCCGCTTTCGCAGACAATCACGGCGCGTTCCAGCGTGTTACGCAACTCGCGCACATTGCCCGGCCACGAGTAAGTCTGGAACATATTGAGTACGGCCTCGCTCACGTCGGCCACCTTGCGATTGTGCTTCAGGTTCATGTCCGCGAGCAGACTTTTCACTAAGTCGCGGATATCTTCTTTATGCTCGCGCAGCGCCGGCATATGAATATTGAAAACGTTGAGCCGGTAATAAAGATCCTCGCGGAGTTGTCCAGTGGCGACGGCATCGTCGGGAACTTTGTTGGTGGCGGCCAGCACGCGCACATCCACCGAAGTTTCGACCTTGCTGCCGAGCCGCCGCAGTTTGTGGTCTTCCAGCACGCGCAGCAGCTTCGCCTGCGTGCCCACCGGCATCTCGCCAATCTCGTCGAGCAGCAGCGTCCCGCCTTCGGCCAGTTCAAAACAGCCGGTGCGGCGCTCCAACGCGCCCGTGAATGCGCCTTTTTCGTGGCCAAAAATTTCGCTCTCGATCAGCGTCTCGGGAATGGCCGCACAATTAATGGGGACGAAAGGTTTGTTGCGCCGCGGACTCAGATCGTGGATGGTGCGCGCCACCAATTCCTTGCCGGTTCCGCTCGCCCCGGTGATCAACACCGAGGCCGTGCTCGGAGCCACCAACTCGATCAGCCGGAAAATCTCCTGCATTTCAGCGGACGCGCCGATCAGCAGGCCGAGCGCTCCTTTATCGCGCAAGCGGCGGCGCAGCGATTCGTTTTCGGTGCGGGTGTTCAGGATCTCGCCAATGTTGGTGAGGATGGAGCGCAGCCGCCGGAAGTCGATGGGCTTCTCGATGTAGTCCTGCACGCCCAGTCGGCCGGCATGAAATGCGGTGTCGGTTGCCTTCTGGGCGGTTACCATTACCACCGCGATGGACTGCGACATGTCGGCAAGCTTTTCGACCAGTTCCATGCCGCCCATGCGCGGCATCTTCACGTCGGTGATTACGATGGACGGAGCGAATGCGGGAATTTTTTCTAGAGCTTCCACCCCGTCGGCAGCGGTGTCGGTGCGATAGCCCCAGTTCGAAACTAATTCGGCCAGCCCAGTTCGTTCGTTCTCTTCGTCTTCGACAATCAGTACGCGTTCCTGTGTCATAATTTTTTGGCCCCGGGCTCAATCAGCATTATTCAGGGAAGCGCGCTCCCTCGCAACCCGGCTCGGGATGCGGGAATATCAATGTGAGATCACTCCGGCGCAACCGTCTGCAAAAGCCGACTCGCGGCCCCCGCGAGTGCTTTAAATATAACCGCTACTGATTGTTTCTCTTTTGTAAAATGGCCGGTTGCTGTAGAATTCTATGTTCCCAGTTGCAGCCTATCCGTGCGTGCCGTTAGGCGTTATTGATTCCAGTTCTGTTTAGATAAGTTTGTATTGGTAGTGGATTCGATTCGGAGGAACTCAATGTCACTTTGTCAACAAACTTACCGGAGATGCGCGAGTGTTGCGCTCGTCCTGGCCCTCGTTCTGATTGCGTTGCCGTCTTTGTTGAACGCACAAACCGCTGCACCCAAGGCTTCGACCTTCCAGTCGGATGACGGTGTGCCCAAATGGGAGTGGTTCATTGGCTATCAGTGGTTAAACCCGGGCGGCAACAAGCCCGATCAAAGCACGCCTCCCGTGGCTGTCAAAGTGCCCTCCCTGCCCTGGGGCCTCGGCACCAATCTGTCCTACAACTTCACCAAGAGTTTGGCTCTTGAAGGCAACTTTGGCGGGAACTATTCGAAACGCGCCAATGAAGAGGCAGTCAGCATCGGGCCGAAGTTAACCTTTCGCGGTGAGGGTGTGAACTTCTTCGTACACACCTTGGTCGGTATAAACCACCTCGCACCCAAAGGCGGTATCAAGAACACCAACGGCATCGGCGCTATTCTGGGCGGCGGTATGGATTTGAAGCTCTGGAAGCCAGTCACGCTCCGTCTTTTCGAAGCCGACTACGAACTGGCCCGCCACAATTTTTCCGCTAACGTAGGCCCTGAAGATAGCGCGTTGCGGCGTCAGACTTACAACGGCGTCCGCCTGACCACCGGTCTGGTGTTCAACATTGGCGGAGCTCCCGAAGTCCCGGTAGCCGCGGCCTGCTCTATCGACCGCAACGAAGTTCTAGCCGGTGAGCCGCTGCACGCGACCGTTACCGCCAGTAACTTCAACCCCAAGCACACACTGCAATACGCATGGACGAGCACCGGCGCTAAGATCGAAGGCAAGGATACCGGCGCTGCGATCGACACCAACGGCGCGGCCCCCGGTAGTTACGTCGCGACCGCTACCGTCACCGATCCCAAGAGCAAGAAGAACGGCGTGGCCAGTTGCACTTCGAACTTCACCGTGAAGCCTCTGAATCCGCCGCAGATTTCTTGCTCGGCGAATCCAGGAACGGTCGAAGTCGGAACGCCCTCGACCATCACTTGCACCTGCACCAGTCCTGACAACGCAACCGTCGCAGTAGCCAACTGGACGTCCAGTGCGGGCAGCATCGAGGGCAGCGGCAATTCCGCGACCCTGACCACCACCGGCGCATCCGCAGGCACGGCAACGGTGAATGCAACTTGTACGGACTCGCGCGGCTTGACGGCCTCGACCTCGAGCGCGGTCACGGTGAACAATCCGCCGCCACCCCCCGCGCCAGTCGTAGATAAGGTGCTGGAGGCACGGCTCTTGCTCCACAGCGTGTATTTCGTGACCGACAAGCCATCGGAGAAAGCCCCCACCGCCGGCATGGTTAAGAGTCAGGAGGAAACCCTGGTCGCGCTGGCCACCGACTTCAAGAAATATCTTGAGGCCAAGCCGGATGCTCACCTGACCCTCGAAGGTCACGCTGACGTGCGTGGCTCGGTGCCTTACAACCAGGCTCTCTCCGAGCGCCGTGTGGCGCGCGTCAAGGGCTTCCTGGTCGAGCAAGGTATTCCCGAGGCCGCCCTCGACACCAAGGCGTTCGGCAAACAGCACAACCTGACCGCGGAGGAAGTGAAGTCGGCGGTCGAGCAGAACCCCGAGATCACAGCGGAGGAGAAGGCGAGATTCCTGAGGAACATCACCGTGATCAAATGGGCAAGCAATCGCCGAGTGGATGTCACTTTGAACACTGGTACTGGCCAAACCGAAACCTCGGTGCGGCAGTACCCGTTCAATGCGGCCGATTCATTAGCGCTGATCGGCGGTCGGGAAGCTGACAGGAAGGCTGCAGCCGCAAAGAGGGCCGCTAACAAACCAGCGGCTAAGAAACCAGCGGCTAAGAAACCAACGAAGAAGTAATCACCGCAGGGTGAGTGCTGCAAGAACGCAAACGGGGGAAGCCGAACCGCTTCCTCCGTTTTTTCTGCTAATCGCTGTTATGCCAACTCTGTATCCTGACCTTGCGTTCTGGGCACGGGTAGTCAACAATCCAGTAGTCACTGTCATGCGACTTACTTGTGGACTCGCGATTGTGCTTTGGCTGAGTTTCCCGGCTGCGGGAATGGCTGCGTGGCCACAGGACGCGGCGGGCTCGGCGAACTCCGATGAACAAACTCCGGCTACGCCCGCCGCTCCGGCAGAGAACACACCAGCGCAGCAGGTTCCTGCTCCGCCCGCGCCAGCCGAGAAGTCGCGCGCAGAGAGCGCTCCCGCAGAGCAGGTTCCGGCAGAGACCCCGGCAGCGGCAGAGCAGAAAGCGCCGGAGAGCGTGGCCAGGAAGAAGATGGGTGCTTCGGCGAGCGGAACTTCGGCGGGGGGAACCAGGAAACGGCGCAAGCGCGCCGCGCCGGCTCCGGATGGCAATCCGCGGAAGGTGGTGGTTCGCGAGGGCGGCGCGGTCGAGCCCGCAGCGCAGATTGCGCCCGGCATGACTCCCGCGGAAGCTACCCGTCAGCGCCGAAACGCGGAACGGTTGCTGGGCTCTACCGACGACCAACTGAAGCAGTTGGCGGGGCGCACGCTGGACGCGCGACAGCAGGAGACGGTGGGACAGATCCGCAACTATACGGATGGCGCGCATTCGGCGTTAAAGGAAGGCGACGTGCGGAGAGCCAGCACGCTGGCGGAGAAGGCGCATTTACTGGCGGAAGATTTGGTGAAGCATTAGGGGCGGGTCTCGATCTTGAGCGAAGCGGAACGCGTAGGGACAGCCGCCTCGGCTGTCCGGCGCGGCGAAGCTGTGTCTCGCCACGCTTCGGTCTGCGGATGGCTGCACGAAACCTAGACGAGGTGCGCTCGTCTGGACAGCCGAGGCAGCTGTCCCTACTTTCTTCCTTCTCGCTTCTGCGCCACGACCAGTCCGCGCGGGGTGGGTAGGAGGACGACCGAGATCAGGCCGTCTTGTTCAAGTTTGAGCGCGGCTTCGCGGACGATCTTCAAATGCGAACTGGCGTCGTGCATCAGGATCAGGCCATAGGGGCTGATCTGCGGCAGGAAGCGGCGAATTTCCTGCTCGCGGATGGGCATATCGCTGTCGCTGAAGAAAAGGTCGATGGTGCCTTCGACGTTCAGGTCGAGGCTTGATGCATTGCGCAGTTCGATCCAATCGGCGAGTCCGGAGGCCTGGATTCGAGCCTTTGCGTTCTCATAGATCTCGTAGTCGAACTCGCAGGTGATGACGCGCCCGCGTCCGTTGGCTTTCAATCCCTCGGCGATCCAGAGGGTGCTGATGGCGCTGAAGGTTCCGGTCTCGACCACCAGTTCGGGTTTGATGGTGGTGACGAGGGTACGCAGGAACTCGAGCACCTCCGCTTCGGCGGTCATGGAATCGAACATGTGCCAGCGCTCCGGGTGCGGACACTCGGGCGTGGGCCGATGATATTCGGGCTGCAGTTGATCGCCGGTGCGCTCGATCTGTCGCAGGATGCGGCGCTCCTGTTTTTCTTTCTTAAAAAGGCGGCGAAGGCTTAGAGACATAGAGTAGAGAAGTGTAGCTGAAGACGGTTGTCAGTTGTCAGTTCTCAGTCGTCAGTGGGAGCCCAAGCGGTTTGACTGAGACCTGAGAACGGGCCTTACTCACTGGTGAAGTAGTCCACGGTCACGGGGTTCTCAAAGAGAGAGTAATCGCGCGTCACGACCGTGATGCCGCTGTCGGTGACGAAGTAGCGCTCGCGGTCAGCTTCAGTATCGTAGCCGACGGAGGTGCCTTCGGGAATGTGCACATTCCGGTCGATGATGGCTTTGCGGATCCGGCAACTGCGTCCCACGTTGACGTGCGAGAACAAAATACTGTCCTCGATTTCAGTGTAGGAGTTGACCCGCACATTGGGAGAGAGCACGCAATTCTGGACGGAGCCGCCGGAAATGATGCAGCCGGAGGAAACCAGCGAATCGAGGGCGTGGCCCTTGCGATCGGTTTCGGCGAACACGAATTTTGCCGGCGGATACTGGCGCTGGTGGGTGCGGATGGGCCATTGCTCATCGT
>ODAK010003237.1_pt1 | contig 16950 bp, 16 predicted proteins | sample 1539591 | NCBI WGS metagenome assembly ODAK01 (sample SAMEA3539303, study PRJEB22396) | soil metagenome | biome: tundra; feature: field; material: soil | place: USA | collected 2010-05 | depth 0.15 m
CTGCCGGACAGGAAACCGCCTTCGTCATGTTTGGCTGCGCGCTGTTTGCGGCGCTCCTGTTCTTCTACGTTTTCTATCAGCCGGGCGATGTGGAAGCCGGCGAGGAGAAGACCCGCCTGATGTATTTGCTGGAACGCAAAGAGGCGACCTACGAAAATCTGCGCGACCTCAGCTTCGAGCACAAGGCCGGCAAGTTGAGCGAGTCGGACTACGCAGGACAGCGCGCGTCGCTGGAAGACGAAGCGGCCGCCATTTTTGCCGAGATCGACGGCATTGAGAAGGCGCGCGCGATAGTCCGGCGGGGCACGCGGCGTCCAGGAAGCGATCCGGCGAACGGGGGGCGCGCGTGAGATTGCTCGATTGTGTTGCGTTACGGGCAAGCCTGCAAGGTAGCGCCGTAGGCGCGAAAGATCTTAGCCCAGCGCTTCAGCGCTGGGTGCGTGTGGGAAAGGATCGGAGTGCCGTAGGCACGGCAGAAAACGATCCGATGCACAACGTCTGCCCGATTTTCCGCCCCTTGCGGTGCTGGGTTTTGCGTTATCGTTCGACTATGGCGATCCAAGGGGAGTTCTCATGCACGCTCTGTCGGCTCGCGTCCAAGCACATCATTTTTTGTCATCACGAGCGGACTTTAGCCTGCGAGGGAAATGATGGACCGCGAATTCCCTCAGCGGCTAAAGCCGTCAATCTTGAGCGGCATACGGCACGGCTGAAGCCGTGCCCCTTCAAAGCGCGCTTCGTTCAGCCCGTTTACCGCGCTTGCTTTCTTGCATACATTCTTGGGCTCGGAATGTTCGCTGCGGCGCAGAACATCACGGGCACCGTCACCAACGCCACCACCGGCAAACCTTCAGCTGGAGACGAGGTTACTCTGCTCTCGCTCTCGCAGGGCATGCAGGAGGTCGGAAGCACGAAGAGCGACGCGCAGGGGCGCTTCTCGTTGCCCGCGCCCGCCGGTGACCCTGCGCCGCACATGGTGCGGGTCACTCACGAAGGCGTGAATTACTTCCCGCAGGGTGGGCCGTTGATGCCGGGAACGACCACGACCCAACTTACTGTGTACGACTCGGCCAAGAAAGTGGACGGCGTCAGCCAGACGGTAGAAGTTGACCGCTACCAAAGCGACGGCAAACAGCTGCAGGGGATCGCGCTATATGCGATTCGCAATCAGTCGCAGCCGCCACGCACCGTGGCCGACGACAAGCGTACGTTTGAGTTCGTGTTGCCCGACGGCGCTGAACTGGAATCGGCGCAGGCCAAAGGTCCCGGCGGGCAGCCCATCGCGGTGGAGGCTGCGCCGGGCCCGCAGAAAAACCGCTACGCGTTCAACTACCCTCTACGCCCCGGTGAGACGCAGTTTCAGGTGTCGTATCACATGCCCTACAGCGGTGAGGCCAGCATCTCTCCCAAGCCACTCGACGAGATACAGCACTTCGTCGTGATGACACCCAAGGGCATGACCTTCACGCCGAAGAACCCGCAGCAGTTTCAGTCGATGCCCGATGAGACCGGCGCCGGCATCATGGTGGTCACCAACGTCAAGCCTGGACAGGACCTCAGCTTTCGCGTTGGGGGTACGGGAGAGTTTCAGGCGGAAGGCCAGCAGGGTGCGCAGTCCACCGGCCGAGGCGATGCGAGCGGCGGCGGAGCCATGGGCGGATCGCAAGCCGCGGCCAATGACAATCGTCCCGGCGGTGGACTGGGCGCTCCGATCGACGCGCCCGACCCGCTGCACGACTATCGCGCTTACATCCTCGGCGCATTCGCGCTGGTGCTGGTGATGGGCGGCGCGTACGCGGTGTCTAAATCAAACGTCCGTGCGCATCCGGCAGCTGCGGCCGCAGGAGCGTCGGGCCGCGCCGCAGTTGACGACCGAGAAGCAGCCGCCGATTTTGCGAACTTCACGGAGCCGAGCGCGCCGTCTCGCGATCGTAATGCGCTGCTGCTGGAAGCGATGAAGGAGGAACTCTTCCAGCTTGAGCTTGATCGCCAGCAGAGCAAGATCAGCCCCGAAGAATACGCCAAGGCCAAGGCGGCGCTCGACGAGACCATCAGGCGCGCGCTGGCACGTAGCAAGTCAAGTTAATTTTCCACCGCCCTCGATCAGGATTCGTGCCGATCGCTATCCCGGCGACGGTTTCCTGATTTTCCGCGACCTAACACGTTCTTCTATTGAGATTGGCAGCATTGAACCTAGTGGGCAAATCTCGCACTTGGGCTGCTTTTTCAGGCAATAGTGTTTTCCCACCTGCACCAGCAGTCCGTGCATTTCGTTATAAACCTGCGCCAGCGGACTGCGTTGCGCGGTGCTCATCGCCGAAGCTTCGTGAACTTGCGGCCGGGCTTGTGGCCCTGGCTGGCAAGACTCCACCGGTTGTTCTCCCCGCAGGGCGAGTTCGATGAGGTTGCGGATCTCGTCATATTTTGTGTTGGCGCTCACTGCCTGATGTCGCTCCAGAACACGGCGAGTGTAGGCGTCAACTACGAAGGTTTCGCGACTGCCCGCATACAGCAGAATCGAGTCTGCCGTTTCCGGCCCGATGCCGTTCTGGGTCAGCAGTTCCGCGCGTAGCTGTTCGGTGGGAGTTGCGAACATCTGCTGCAGCGAGCCGCCGTAGCGCGCATCGAGGAACGCGACGAAGTTCTTCAGACGTTGTGCTTTCTGTCGAAAGTAGCCGGAAGGGCGGACCAGCGCTTGCAGCTTCAGCAGCGGTAGTTGGCGAAGGCCATCGACGTTGAGCACTCCCGCCGAGCGCAAGTTGGCCGTGGCGCGCTCGACGTTGGTCCACGAGGTGTTCTGAGTGAGAATCGCGCCAACGGTGACCTCGAAGGGAGTCTCGGCCGGCCACCAATGTTGGCGTCCCCAGGAGTGCGAAAGCTTGCGGTAGATGGCGCGCACCGTGGCTTCCGGCTTTCTGGCTGCTCGGGGATTCACTGTGGCGACTGCTTGCCCTGTTTCAGTTGTTGCTTCCATCCCAGAATGCGCGCCTTGTTGGCCTCAGCCTCGGCTTCTGGGACCAAGCCCTTGCGCTGATACAAAATGGAGAGGCTGGTATGCGCCAGCACATCGTCGGGGTCCAACTCGGCGATGCGATTAGCGACCGCGATGGCCTTATCGAACTGCTCGGTGTCCTGGTAAACCCGCGCCAGACCGTGCATGGCGTCGAGGAAGGAAGGATCGGCGGCGATGGCCGCCTCATACTCGGTAATAGCTTCCGCGTGATGTCCCTCGGCATAAAAGTCGAGCGCCGCGTAGTAATGGTCTTCCGCGGTTTGGCGGGATTGGTGGTTGGTCATCCGGCGTTTCGCGGCTCCGGCCTGAGTTTAGCAGGATGCTCCGTGCTTGGCGAAGCCGAAGAGCGGGGAAGACCGGGCAGCATGCCGATATACTGATTACACTCATGCATTACATCCTGCGCTTTTTGTGGAATGCGACTCGCGGCCATCGCCTCGCCCCCTGGCGCAGCCCCTACTTGCGTTGGCGAATTGAAACCTACACCGGCATCAAGATGCAGAGCATCGGCTTTCTTGAATTTGTTGGATTCACGTGGCGGGAGCGCGTGGAGCTGTTTCGCTTCTTGAAGTGGACAGGCGAAATGGAACGCTATGCGCGGGTCAAGCCGAAGAACCCGTAATTACACCCACCGGCGTTCCCACGCCTGACGCAAGCTTCTCAGCGGCCGACGCCTGCTTCGCCGCGATCTCCAAATATCCCGAGCTGCCGACGATGGCGAAGAACTCATCCTCTGCACCTTCTCCGTAGGAATGGCACACGCGCGTGATCGTCTGGCCGGCAACCAGGATGCTTACCGGGGCAGGTGTAGTGGTGAACAATGCCGGCGCCTCCTGCTGGCTGATGTTGGTGATCAGGTTGCCGAACTTGTCCACCTTGAGCACCACGCCCCGCAAGCTGTTCTCGCCGATGCGCTCTACGACGGGCAGCGCCAGGCGCACATAGTCGGAAATCTCCGGACCGAACTCGGCGGGTGCGACACCCTTGCTCAACCATCCGGCCACCGGCGAGAAGACGTCGCGGCCATGAAAGGTCTGGCTCACCGGCTGAAGGAAATAACGTTCGGCGATGACGTGACGCACCGTGAATTTCGCCTCCCGCATCTCGACCAGCGAGAGCACGCCGTTGTCCGGCGCTACGAAGATGTAGTCGTCGGTTTCAACGATGATGGGCCGGCGCGTGCCGCCAACCCCGGGATCGACCACCACCACGTGCACGGTGCGCGGCGGAAAGAATCGGTAAGCCTGCGCGATGGTCCACGCGCCATCGAAGACGTCGTAGGAAGCGACCGCATGGCTAATGTCAACGATGGAGGCATCAGGATATATGTTGAGCACCACGCCATGCATGATGCCCACGAAGGGATCGTTCAGCCCGAAGTCGGTGGTGAAGGTGACAATACGTATGTCGGACATGCATTCGCAAAGTATTCGCAGCCGGCGAGAGAGTCAAGCCTACCGCCTGGATGGACGCCTACCACGTCCCCATGCGCAGGACCAACCCGGTCGTAAGCTGCAGGCCATTCTGATAGTTGATGCCGTTCATATCTTGCGTCCAGGAATGTGAATACTCCAGGCTGGCCACCCGGAAAGCCAGTGCGTTGTTGATCTTGTAATCCACTCCTGTTCCCGCGGCGACGGCGAACCCGTTGGTGTCCCAATTCTTCGTGTAAAGATGGTGAAGAGCATATCCCTGGTCGGCTGGAGGAGCGGCAGCGATTACCGCGGCCTTTTCTTCGGGGAACAACCTTTCCTGTGTGAGCTTGGTGCCGCCTACCAGAAACTGTGCGTGCGTGTTCCAGCGGCCGGAAGTCGAGGGCGTCCACCGAGGCCCGACCATGTAGCTGAGTGAATCACCGCTGAGATTGGTGGGAAGGTCCAGCATCTTGCAGCCATTGACGTCTAAAACAATCTGCCATTCGGAAGCAACGCGAATCGCCGCCGAACTCCCGCCGCCGATACAAGATCCTTTAGCGTCACTCCCCACATACGCCCGGTAGTTGGGAGTCACGGTGAATTCGAAAGGAGCAACTCCCGGTGGAGGATCTGCCGCCCTGCTCTCGGTGGCTTGTTCCATGAAGCTCTTGACCGCCGCCGCCTCCGGATAGGGCTTGAAGACGCCAGGGCGGTCGTCGCGATGCCAGGGAAGCTCCCCGTTCAACACGTTGGCAAAGGAGCGCGATGGGTTCAGCCCCCCGCGGGCGAGCAAGCGAACGTAAGGATTGTTGGTGCGAGATTCCACAAACCTTACGACGTAGCGATCCAGAGAGTCTTCGGCGAGCGTCCATCCCAAGCCGACTGTCGGCGTAATGACGTGGTCCACAAATCCTTGCTGTGGGAAAAACGCCTGGATGTGTCCGATGGACGCCTCGCTAATCGGGCCGATTTCGAATTGCACACTGTAAAGGTAGGAGAATGCCGCGCCGCGGAGCTTCGCCTTCCAGTATCGAGAATTCTTACCAAATTCCACAGTCCGGTAGGCTCGGTCATTATGTTGCCAAATGTATCCAGCTACAGCGCCCTGCATGGGGTGTCCGACGTAGTTAACCATAAAGGGGTCGCCGTCGGCCCATCCGTGAAGGTTCCCGACCGAATTCAGATATCCAGGCCAAAAGGGCGTATCGAAAGCATCACGGGTCCCATATTCGGTGGCGTACCGGAAGGCATGCTCGACGGCCAGGAATGCTAACGATCCTTCCGCCAGATGCAACCAGTCAATTCCGGTTTCGCGCTTGGGTGTCGGCGACACTGCCATGATGCCCGTCGCAGAGGTGGAAGCGGCTGCGCCCAAATCGGCTGGGTCGTTCAGGAAACTGGAGGGCCGCCCAATTGGCGACAGGGACACCTCCGACCGGTCGCGCGGAATCGCTGCGATTGCTTGTGCGCGAACATAAACAGCAGTGCTGGAGTACAACAAGGCCAGGCAAACGGCGAGGACAAATCGCCCTCTGGTCAACATCGTCATATAGGAGAGCCTTAATAAATTTCGAGAATGGTATGAATCCATAGAATGCATCATTTGGCCCCCTTTTGGGAACTACAAAAATATGTCGTCTGATCAATCGATTGACTTTAGATTCCGGTCGATTTCGCAAGAAAAAAGCCACTCCAAAAGGTGGCTGTACGATTCAATGCTTTAGCCTTAGCGTAGGTTGGTCTTAGCGTATATCTACATCGCCGGAGCCGCTGGAAACCTCCACGTTGGGACCGCCGCCGCGCACCGTTCCTTTCAATTCGTGACGGCCCAAGGAGCCTTGCACGGTAATAGGAAGACTGGAGTGAATTGAGCCGGAGTTGGTGTGCACCTCCAGATTAAAGCCGTTTCCCGAGCCAACTGCCAGGCGAATGGATCCCGAACCCGTATGCAAATTCCAGGGACCGCCCACACTGCCGTCGGCGGTGAGATCGCCGCTGCCGCTGCGTGAGCGTAAGCCGCCCTTGACGCCGCGCAGGTGGATACTGCCTGAACCGGTTTGCACATCTACGTCACCTGAGCCGGTGAGATCGGCTTCAATGTCCCCGCTGCCGGTATGCGCATAGAAGGGGGCGGCGACGTTCTGTGCCCGGACGCCTCCACTTCCAGTCTGCACATGCGAGCGTCCTCCGATCTCCCGCACCCGGATCTCGCCTGAGCCGGTCTGGGCCTGCACCTCGGCGCGGACACCCTCGACTCCAAGACTCCCTGAGCCGCTGTGGGCCTGTACCGTGGTATCGGCTGGCACGGTGATCTCGTAGCTAATGGAGACGTGCCGGCGCAAATATTCGGGCAAGCCGTAACCGATGCGGATGCTGTTCCCGCTCTGCTGAATGGGCGGGTTCGATTCGACGCCGTGTACCGCATTTTCGGCGCTGGAAAACCAATCATTGTTGGAGTGGATCGTTCCGTGTACCACGACCTTGTCCGCGCTGCCAGCCTTGATGGCGATGTCGCCCGAACCAGTAGTGACATCGAGGCTGGCGGTTCCGGAGACCTGCAAGGTGCGATCAAAGTGGCCTTCGGCGCGGGCGTGTAGCAGCGCCGGAGCTAACAGGAGCGCAACGAGAAGAAGACGAACGGCGATGTAGTGGTTTTCATGTTGCCTCGCCGGAATGTTGAGGTGACTGCGTTACAAGAAATCGGGCTGCCGTTGCCAGCAGCCCAAGGAAGGATGACCCAGTCTATTGCTGTAAAACGACCTGGTCGCCTTCTTTAAGGCCGGATAGCACCTCGGTCTTGGCGCCATTTGAGATTCCGATGTTGATTGCGACCTTGCGCTTTCCTTCTTTGCCCTTTGGATCGGGCACATCCGAGGACGCCTTCTTGTCTTTGTCGTAGAGGATGGCGCCTTCGGGAATCATCAACACATTCTTATGTTCATCGAGAATGATCTCGGCGTTGGCGGTCATTTCGGCTTTCAGTTCGCCGCCGGGGTTGTTAATGGACACCCGCACTTCGAACGTGGTCACGTTGTCCTTCTCGACGCCCATCGGCGAAATCTTGGTTACGTGGCCGGTGAAGGTCTTGTCCTTGAACGTCTCCACCCGAATGCGGGCCGGCTGTCCAAGGTACACCTTACCGATGTCGCTCTCGTCCACCTTGCCCTTCACGTAGACTTCGCTGGTGTCGCCCAGGGTCATTACCAGGGTGGCGCCCGATCCTAAAACTAGAATGGAACTGACTGCGTCGCCGACTTCCACGTCGCGCGACAGCACCACCCCGTCAATGGGGGCGACGATGGTGGTGTAGCTGAGCTGCTCTTCAAGTTGGTTCAGGCTGGCCTGGTCTTTTTTCACTTGCGCCTGGGCCTGAGCAACCTTCGCCTTATTCACCGTGTATTGCGCCCGCGCGAGATCACGCTTGTTGACCGCCATGATGTAGTTGCGCTGGGCGTCGTCGAGGGTCGATTGCGATACTACGCCGTCCTTCGACATTTCCTGGGCGCGCTCGTAGGCCCGCTGCAAGGTGGGAATGTCTACACCCTGGGCGTCAACCTCGGCGCGCTTCAGGTCGGCTTCGGCGCCTTTGAGGTTCGCGTCCGCCGATAGCAATTGCGCGCGACCCGAGTTGACCTGCGCTTCAATCTCGACCTTGTCGAGTTCGGCCAGCAACTGGCCTTGTTTCACCTTGTCGCCGCTGTCCACGTACAACTTCTTGACGATGCCGCTGGCCTTCGATTTGATCTCGACCTTGGTGATGGGCGTGACTTTGCCCGTCGCCACCACGCTCTTGGCGAGGTCGCCCTTTTCCACTTTTGCCAGCTTGGTGGGATCGATCTTGGTGCCTCCGCGGGTCGCCGCCACGGCGACGATCACCAATGCCAGGATCGCAACCGACACGATCGAAATAATGATCCAGCGCTTCTTCTTTTTCTTGCCGTTGCCGTTGCCGTTTGCCACTGCAAACCTCCCAAACTTGGGCAGGATTCCGTTCTGATAATTGGTACGTGCGGGGCCCGGATTTTGTTCCGTGGGACGACAGGGAAGCAGACGAGGCTCGTCCTGTCATTGTTTAGACAGCCACGGAAGGGAGTTGGGTAGCAGAGTTGCGCGAAAAATGGCGGGTAAGGCGCCGGCTTTCCCGGCGCTGCTATCCCGAGTCCCAAGTACAAGCCTTACGAGAACACCTCACCGGCCATGGCCGAGAGCGTGCGCGAGGGCAGGGTGTTGCGTACCGGGCGATCAGACACGATCCTGTCCGCTCCATTCATCTGTTTGCGTGTGATGCGCAGCTTCAGGGCCCGTTCGATGGAGCGAAGTTCGGCCACCTCGGCACCCGCGACCAGCGTGGAAGCGCGTCCGCGCAATCCCGCGCGTCCGGTCCGGCCCACACGATGGATGAAATCCTCGGGAATGGCCGGCAAATCATAGTTGATGACATGCGCGATGTTCTGCACGTCGATGCCACGCGAAGCCACGTCGGTGGCCACCAGCACCTTAAAGCGGCCGGCGTCAAAGCCCGCCAGCGCGCCCGTCCGTTGCGACTGGGTGCGGTCGCCGTGAATCATGGCGGCGGCGAAACCGTCGCGCATCAGGCCTTTGGCCAGGCGCTCAGTACCGCGCTTGGTGCGGGCAAACACCAGGGTGCGCCCTTTCTCGGCGTAGAGAAGCTGGCGGAGGACCTCTGACTTCTCCGATAAGGAAACTTCAAAGGCGTGGAGTTCGACCGTGTCGGCCGGCTTCGAGATGGAACCCTGCGCAATGCGCACCGGACTGCGCATGTAGTCATTGACCAAGCCGGCGACGGACGCTTCCAGAGTGGCCGAGAAGCATAGCGTCTGGCGATCGCGCGGCAGCACCGCCACGATGCGGCGGATGGCCGGCAGAAAGCCCATGTCGAGCATGCGATCGGCTTCGTCGAGAACCAGGGTTTTCACCTGTTCGAGGCGAACGAGCCGGCGGCCCAGGAAATCCTCCAGCCGCCCGGGCGTGGCTACGATGACCCGCGCTCCGGAGCGCAAGGCTTGAATCTGTGCCTTCTCGGCCAGACCGCCGATGACGAGGGCAGCGGGCGCAAGTTTCTTGTCGCGCAGCTTTTCATACTGTTCGTGGACCTGCATGGCAAGTTCGCGCGTAGGCACCAGGATTAGCGCTTCCGGGTTGCGAGACGTGGTCTGCAACAGGCGCTCAATCAAGGGCACCAGGAAGGCAAGGGTCTTGCCCGTGCCGGTTTGGGCGGTGGCCAGGACATCTCTGCCCGCAAGAGCGTGCGGGATCGCTTCCGCCTGAATGGCGGTGGGAATAGTGAAATTAGCAAGCGCCAACTTCCGCTGAAGATCAGCGGAAAGAGGCATTTCTGAAAATTGTGTCAATCGAATCTTACTTTCTGGAGGGGCGTCTCGCGATTGCATTTAGTTAGTGCATGCGATTCGCGAAGATACTTCGGATGCCGCTCAATGGTTTATTGGGCGCTGTGAACAAACGGAGGCCGGAAAGGCGGGAAATCAGATCAAGAACTCGGATCGGACTGTCGCACCACAAGCGAACCGTCGCTAATAGCGTCTAGTAGGAGTGTAGCACAGGTCGCCCGATCGTGCTCGGAAGGGCAGCGGCGGGGCTCGCCGCTGCTGCGGAATTACTTGGCAAAGTCATGAAAATCAAAGCCTTGCGGCTGACCTTCTTCGTCGTGGGTGACCACCAGATCAGCCACCGGTGAGGTGGCGGGGGCTTCGGTCTCGGTGTCGGATTGCTGCTTGCGTTGCTGCTTTTTCTGGGCCTTTTCGGCCTGTTTTTCCTGTCGTGACCGTTCTTTCTGGCGCTTGGTGAAGGATGGACGTGAACTTCCGGCCATACACGCTCCTCTCAGCTCAATCAATCTGATCGGCGATGCTCTCTCCATCATACATGTATGTTCGTCCTCTGAGTAACCGTGCGATCGAGTGCCCGCCGTTGACGCACTATGTAGAGTTTTGTCTGCGACTTAGAGCGACAAGCCTATTGCCGAAAAGGGCGTAAGCCCTGGGTAAGGTGGCAAATAGAGCTGAGTCCCTTCTGGTATTGGTTTGTCAATGGCAAGTTGCAGGTGGGAGTCTGAATCAGCTCTTACCGCTATGGTGTTGTGGCGCGTTTCCTGCCTGCACAGACTTTTGGTGTGTCCTCTTACGATGGTGCGCAACCGGCGGGCGAAGTGTAGCTTGCACCTTGCGCTCCGCTGCCTTGGGATCGTTCTCGTAGTTCGGGTCGAACATCGCGATGACGGAAATGGCGCGACCGCTATAGCGTCTGGCCCATTGACTTTGGATCAGCGTGCTTTGCACCGCCTTCCAGTGCTCGGCTTCCGGTTCCGCGCTGCTCATGGGCGGCGTGGGATCGCCGTGGCTGTCATCGTTCATGGCGCTGAGAAACTGGGTAAATTCCTCGAGATTTACCCCCATCTGAAACACCAGCTGGCTTAGCGCCATTTGCTGCGACGCGGTCAGCTGATCGAATAGACGGCAGTAAGCCCTGGCATTGTAGGTGGCCTGAATGGCGGAGATGCGTAACAATTTGGTGGCGTCTTCTTCGGTCAGTTGCGGTGACAGCGCGTGGGTCCTGATCTTCCTGCGAAACTTTTTCTTCTTCCATGCGTTCAGGTCGCGATCGAACTGGTCGAGGATGCCCTGCAGCCGTGCCGAATCGAGTCCCGCCGCGTGCCACAGTTGAGCTGTGGACGGCTCAAGAAAGGGATGGGGATTGAGCGGGTCACGCTGTTGGTGTTCGGTTGCAGCGACATCGAGACCGAATCCCGCGCCAATAAGAGGGCGGCTGGTCTTGGGATCGGGATAGGCCGCCAGTACCCAGCCTTCATGACGGCTGTCGCGAAGCACGTTCATCAAGCTGTTCAGGCTGAACTTGATGTCGGAATCCCTGAAGTCAAATAACGGAGCCGGGTTTTCCGGTGGCAAGTTTTGTGGGGTGAGCAGAGATGGCGGTGGTTGGACTTGAGGCGATGTGGAAGATGGCGCGTCTTGGGCGAGTGCGCGACCGGAGGCCGACATCGTCAACACGAGTGTTGTAACCAGGACGCGATGTACTGTGAACGACATCTCTCGTGGCGCTGCTGATCTTTGTTGGCGCTATGGAATACACAATAACCGAAATGGTTGGGTCAGGAACAGACAGATTTGCGGGAGAGCTGCCTAAGTAGCCGTGAGACCCTGTCACCCACCCTTTCGCAAGAGAGGGCGAAAGGATGGGACACCCGGCGGCCGCAAGTTCAAGCTTGAAATATGGGCCTGAGGCGAACGCGCTTTCTTTCCTTACGCGCACCATCCCGCAGTTTTGTCCTCCTCGTCGGAGAGCCGCACCGCAGAATGCTACGATAGTGGTTTATGTCTGCCCCCGATTCCCTGTTCCTACGCGCCTGTAGACGGCTTCCAGTTGAAACCACTCCGGTGTGGTTCATGCGCCAGGCTGGCCGTTACATGCAGGAATACCGCGACATCCGCAAGCACCATTCGCTGGTTGAAATCTGCAAAAAGCCGCAGCTAGCTGCCGAAGTGACCATCACCGCCGCCGAGTTTCTCAAAGTTGACGCCGCCATCATCTTTGCTGACCTGCTGCTGCCGCTCGAGGTCATGGGCTTGCCGTTCCACTTCTCCGCGGGAGAAGGGCCGGTGATCGAGCAGCCTCTCCGCACCGCGGAGGACGTGAAAGTTCTGCGCACCGATCGCGCCGCTGAACTGGGATATGTTGCCGATGCGGTTAAGCTGGTGGTCAAGCACTTCGGAGCCAAGCTGCCGGTCATCGGCTTCTGCGGGGCGCCGTTTACCCTGGCCAGCTACATGGTCGAGGGCGGCGGGTCGCGGCATTATCTGGAAGTCAAGAAGCTGATGTACAACTCGCCCGAGGTGTGGGACGAGTTGGTGACCAAACTGACCGACGTGCTGGTGGAGTACGCCGCCGCGCAGGTGCGCGCTGGCGCCGACGTTTTGCAGATCTTCGACAGCTGGGTCGGCTGTCTGAGCGTGGAAGATTATCGCCGCTACGCGATGCTGCCCACCACGCAGCTCATCCGGCGGCTACAGCAGGAAACTCACGTCCCGATCATCTACTTCGGCACCGACAGCTCGACCCTGTTGCCCTCCATGGCGGAAACCGGAGCGGAGGTCATCGGTCTGGATTGGCGAATACCCCTCGACGAAGGCTGGCGCACCGTGGGGCATACGCACGCCGTGCAGGGCAACCTCGATCCTGTGTTGCTGTTTGCATCGTGGCCGGAGCTGAAGCGGCGCGCCGAACACATTCTTCGCCTGGCGGACGGACGTCCCGGTCACATCTTCAATCTCGGCCACGGGATTTTGCCGCATACTCCGGTCTCCAACGTAAAAGACCTGGCGCAATTTGTGCACGAGTTCAGCATGACGGCGGCCAGCCCCGCGAGGACGGAATGAGCCAACCGGCGGTGCTGCTCATCGCTCACGGCAGTCCGGAGCGGGTGGAGGACATTCCCGAGTTTCTGCAGAACATCTCGCGCGGCCGGCCCATGCCGGAGGCGGTAGTGCGCGAGGTGCAGCACCGCTACTCGTTGATCGGCAGCTCGCCGCTGACCAGGATTACCCGCCAGCAGGCCGACGGTGTGGCTCGCGAGTTGGGGCTTCCGGTTTACGTCGGCATGCGCAACTGGCATCCGTTTATCGCCGAGACGTTGCAGCAGATGGCTGCCGACGGCATTACGAGCGTGGCCGCCATCTGCCTTGCTCCCCACAATTCCCGTACCAGCGTCGGACTTTACAAGCAAGTGTTGTTCGGGAATCAGCCGGCATTCGCCATCGATTTTGTCGAGGAGTGGCACGATCATCCGTTGCTGATTGCAGCTTTTGCCGAGAAGCTGCGCGCGGGCTGGACAAAAGCTTGCGCTGAGCACGGATCGCAGTTGCCGGTGTTGTTCACGGCGCACAGCGTTCCCACGCGTACCGTTGCCGAGGGCGATCCCTACGAGACGCAGACCCGCGAGACGGCGGCGCTGGTGGCCGCGCAGGTCCCCGAAATTGGCGCGTGGCGCTTCGCGTTTCAGAGCCAGGGAATGTCGGGCGGCGAATGGCTCGGTCCTACCGTGGAAGACACCATCGTGACTATGCGAGAGGCGGGCGAGACCGGCGTTTTCGTGCAGCCCATCGGCTTCGTCTGCGATCATGTGGAGATCCTGTTCGACGTTGATATCCTGTTCCGGCAATTCGCCGGCGAACGCGGCATGAAGCTGTACCGGGCTGAATCGTTGAACGATTCACCGCTGTTCGTGCGGGCGGTGGCCGATGTGGCGCGCAGCCGGCTAAAGGGGCGTTCGGATAGTGCGGAGTTTGAGGTCCGAGTCCAAGGTGCTGATCATAATCGAGGGCTCTAGAGGATGTTTGAGCACTGTGCCGTCCCTGAAGGGACTCAGATCTATTTCCGCCCTTACCCAGCACTCCGCCTGCGGCTGCGTGCTGGGCTAAACTGTGCCGCGCCTATGGCGCTGGATTTTCCGCGAGCAGATGCCACTGACGAATATCAAGTTTCGTTCTCATACACACTATTACTTCGAACTGACTTTCTAGGAAACTGTAATCATCCCGAAGATGCGATGAAGAAAACCATATGAAGCGCATTGCCATTATCGGCGGAGGCATTTCCGGCCTGAGCGCCGCGTTTTATTTGCAGAAGGCGCGTGCTGCCGGAGCCGATTTGGAGTACACCCTGTTTGAAAGCGGCCAACGGCTCGGCGGGTCCATGTATTCCGACCGGGTGGAGGGTTGCCTGGTGGAGGCCGGGCCGGACTCTTTCCTCACCGAAAAGCCATGGGCGCTCTCGCTGTGTAAGGACCTTGGCATCGCCGATCAGTTGATAGGCTCCAACGACGCCCAGCGCAAAACCTACATCGTGGTGAACGGCCGGCTGGTGGTCATGCCTGACGGGCTTATGTTCATGGTGCCCACCCAACTTGTCCCGACCGCGCTCTCGCCCTTGTTCTCCTGGAGCACCAAGCTGCGCATGGCGCGCGAGCTTCTGCATCCGCCGCGGCCCATGCAGACCGACGAAACGGTGGCGGAACTGGTGGAACGTCACTTCGGGGCGGAGGTGGTGGACCGCCTGGCCGATCCGCTGCTCTCGGGCGTCTATGGCGGAGATGCCGCAAAACTCAGCGCGCGCGCGGTGCTGCCGCGTTTCGTCGAGATGGAAGAGAAGTACGGCAGCCTCAGCCGGGCCATGTTGGCGGCGCACAAGAAAATGATGGCCACGCGCAAACATCCGCCGCCGCCGCTGTTTACCTCCTTGCAGGATGGCATGCAGCAGATGGTGGACGCCATCGCCGCCCGCCTGGAGCCCGAATCCATCCGTCTGCGCACGCACGTCCTACGCGCTTATCCCGAGGATTCGTCTTCGTCTTGGCGCGTAGCGGTCGAGATGAATGGTGAGGAACGCTTCGATGCCGTGCTCATGGCCACGCCCGCCAATGTTGCCGGGACATTGCTGGACGGCGTGGACCGCGGCCTCGCGGGGAACCTTCTGGAGATTACTTACAGCTCGTCCGTCACCGTCACTCTCGGCTACTACATGCAGCAACTGGCGGTCCTGCCGCCGGGATTCGGTTTTCTGGTGCCGCGCAGCGAAGGCACGCGCATGCTGGCCTGCACGTTCGTCCACAATAAGTTTCCGCACCGCGCGCCCGCGGACAAAGGCATCCTGCGCTGCTTCCTGGGGGGCGCGCGCGATGAAGCTGCACTGGGTCTCAGCGATGACGAGATACTGGAGACGGTACACCGCGAACTCAAAGACATTTTGAAACTGGCTGCACGGCCGATCTTCGCGCGGGTGTACCGTTGGCGCGGAGCCATGGCGCAATACGAGCCGGGACACATCGCGCGAGTGCAGCGCATCGAAAAGCGGGTAGCGGAAATTCCCGGGCTGGCGCTGGCCGGTAACGCCTATCATGGCATCGGCGTACCTGATTGCATTCGCTCCGGCATGGAAGCGGCGAATGCGTTAGCGCAGGTCCCGGTCGCGTCGCTATCGCCGCAGTCACGCTGACGACGTACCGAATTCCCAGAGGAGCTCTCTATGGCAGACGTGCGTCGAGGATTGATCATCGTGAACACCGGCCCTGGCAAGGGCAAGACTACGGCGGCCATGGGCACGGCTTTGCGCGCCGTCGGTAACGGCATGCGCGTGCTCATGCTGCAATTTCTCAAGGGCTCGTGGCACTACGGAGAACTGGACGCGGTGAAGGCCTTTGGCGACAACTTCATCATGAAGCAGATGGGGCGCGGCTTTGTGAAGGTCGGCGGCGCCGAAACCGATCCGGAAGACGTCCGCCTGGTGGAAGAGGCGTGGGCCGAGGCCGAGAAGGAAATACTTTCCGGCAAGTGGGACCTGGTGGTTCTCGATGAGATCAACTACGCCATCACTTACAAGATGCTCGACCCCGCCAAGGTGGTCGCGACCCTGAAGAAAAAGCCCGAGATGGTGCACGTCATTCTCACCGGTAGGAATGCGCACCCCGACATCATCCAGATCGCCGACACCGTGACCGAGATGAGAGAAGTGAAGCACGCCTACACCAAAGGCATCGAGGCGCAGCGCGGGATTGAGTACTAGCGGCGGTTCCAGGATTGGGGTATCCACTGCTACGGGTTCAGCACCATGTTTCGCAAGCCGACAATCGTCATCGCGCTTCTGCTGGCGGGCTGTCTGCTGACCTTCACTGCGTGTGCCAGGCGCGGTCACGGTCCGGCGGACTCCGCCGATAACACGCCGGGCAACTTTGACTACTATCTGCTCACGCTGTCGTGGGCGCCGGAGTTCTGCGCCACCCACGCCGGCAATGCATCGTCGAGCGAGTGCGATCCCAAGCGGCACTTTGGTTTCGTCGTGCATGGTTTGTGGCCGGAGAACGACGACGGTTCGTACCCGCAGAATTGCGCTCCTGCCCAGTCGGTAGCGCAGCCGACGGTCCAGCAGATGCTGGCGATCATGCCGGCTCGCGGACTCATTCAGCATGAATGGGCGACGCACGGCACCTGCAGCGGGCTGGGGACGCAGGATTATTTTGCCGCCATCGAGAAAGCGTTTCGGCAGGTACAAATCCCGCCGGAGTATCGCGCGCCAGAAGAAGCCATGCAGGCTAGTCCGGCTGAGATCGAGCACACGTTTTCCGCCGCTAACCACGCGCCGGTTGGCGACTTTCGGGTGTCGTGTAGCGGCTCGGAATTGGTTGGCGTGGAAGTGTGTCTGACCAAAGACTTGCAGTATCGCCAATGTGGTTCACGACTGCGCGATTGCCGCGCGCCGCAAGTTACGGTCCAGCCAACGCCGTAGCGGAGAAGAATTGGCGGGCCCGGCTGGAATCGAACCAGCAACCCTCAGCTTCGAAGGCTGATGCTCTATCCAATTGAGCTACGGGCCCGCAGGCGGCGCCAACGGTTGATTGCGATCGCCTCACGGAAATGGACAAGTGGTAGGCCCGGCTGGAATCGAACCAGCAACCCTCAGCTTAGAAGGCTGATG
>ODAK010003238.1_pt1 | contig 16950 bp, 12 predicted proteins | sample 1539591 | NCBI WGS metagenome assembly ODAK01 (sample SAMEA3539303, study PRJEB22396) | soil metagenome | biome: tundra; feature: field; material: soil | place: USA | collected 2010-05 | depth 0.15 m
ATTTGACCGTCTCGGCAGGCTCGCGCCGGGATATCAGGCCGACATCCTCTGCTTCGAGGAGATCTCCACCTTCGAGCCGGCACGGGTATGGCAAGCAGGCAGGCTGGTCGCCATGAACGGGAAAATCGTCCCGGGCGTCGTGCCGGCTGCCGGCGTGCCCGAATGGATGCTCCATTCGGTGCACCTCGAGGTCCCACCCGGTCCGGAGGCATTCGATCTGAGTGTGCCCCAAGGCGGACGAGCCCGAGTCATCGGTGTCGAGTCCCGATCGCTGTCCACCAGGAATCTCGTCATCGATGTGAACGACGCGGCCCAAGGGGTGGCGCGCATCGGAGTCGTCGAGCGCCACCGGCACACGGGCCGGGTGGGATTGGGGTATGTGAAGGGATTCGGATTGCTGCGCGGAGCGATGGCCTCAACGGTCGCTCACGACGCCCACAACTGCATGGTCGTCGGTGCACTCGACGCGTCGGGCCCTTCGGAGATGGCGGTCGCCGTGGCCCGGCTTGCGGAGATCGGTGGTGGCCAGGTGGCGGTGCTCAACGGCCGGGTGGTCGGCGAGGTGAGGCTTCCCATAGGGGGGCTCATGAGCCAACAGCCCGCGGCCGAGGTCGCCGATGAGGCGAGGCGGCTCGGTGAGGCAGCATCGACCATCCTGGGCGTGACCATCGACGAGCCGTTCATGCAGCTCAGCTTCCTCGGGCTTTCCGTGATGCCCGAGCTACGGATCACCGATCGCGGCCTCGTCGACGTCTCGGCTTTTGCTCTCACCAGTGTTGCTGAGGTGTGAGGGCCGGTTTCGGTCGTCCATTCCGTGCCGGGGTCCTTCATGAAAGAAAATGTCGTGATGTGGCATCGGGCGCACTAGTCGGCGGATGAGAAGCCGGCTGCTTGATTCCCATCAGGGACATCAGCCTCCCGCGGGTGCTAGGACATGCCTGGCAATCCGAGCCGCTGCGGACCGCCGACCAACCGTACCCACAAGCCGATTGCCGAATGGGGGGAGAAGATGGCCGATTTCCTCGTGGTGCTGGGCATCATTGCGTTCACGGTGGCGATGCTGGGGTTGATCCGGGGACTCGATCGCGTATGACCGTGGTCCAGGGCATCCTCCTGGCCGTCTCCATCGCCGTGTTCGTTTACCTCGGCGTGGCCCTGTTCAAGGCGGAGTGGTTCTGATTGGGCTACTTCTGGACCATCACCACTCTGGTTGTCGCCCTGGGCCTCACCTGGAGGTATCTGGGCTCCTACATGGCAGCCGTCTTCGAGGGCCGGGTGCACTTCCTGGGTTGGGCCGAGCGACCGATCTACCGGCTTCTCGGTACGGGCTCCGAAGTCGAGCAGACCTGGAAGCGCTACGCCGCCTCGTTGGTGATCTTCTCGGGGGTATCGATCGCATTCACCTACCTCATCCTCCGCGTGCAGGGATCCGTGCCCCTCAATCCACAGCATCTCGGGGCGGTGTCGCCGGCGCTCAGCTTCAACACCGCTACATCGTTCGTCACCAACACGAATTGGCAGAACTACGGCGGCGAGACGACAATGTCGTACTTTTCCCAGATCGGGGCGCTCACCGTGCAGCAGTTCGTGAGCCCTGCCGTGGGCATCGCTGCGGCGATGGTGCTGGTACGCGGCTTCTCCCGGCGAAAATCCGCGACGATCGGCAACTTTTGGGTTGACATCACGCGCTGCCTGCTCTACGTGCTGTTCCCGATCGCCTTTGTGGGAGGTCTGGTCTTCGTCGGACAGGGTGCCGTGCAGACGCTCGCCGGGCCCATCGGCATCCATGACGTGCTCAACGGGGTGACGCAGACCATCCCCCGTGGCCCGGTCGGGTTCATGGAAGCCATCAAGCAACTGGGGACCAACGGGGGCGGGTTCTACAACGCGAATTCAGCGGCGCCGCTCGAGAACCCGACCGGCCTCACGAACTGGTTGTCCATCTACTTGCTGCTGGCCATTCCGTTCGCTCTCACCTACACGTTCGGGAAGATGGTGGGAAGCATCCGCCAAGGCGCCGCGCTGCTGACCGCCATGGTGATCATCTTCGGAACTTGGGTTGCCTTCACGAGCTATGCCGAGCACCAGGGCAACCCGGCGATCGTTGCCGCGGGGGTGACCCAGACTTCATCGGGGAACACCGAGGGAGGTGAGGTGCGGTTCGGGGATACGAGCACGGCGTTGTTCGGCGTGGCGTCGACCAATACCTCGACCGGATCGGCCGACGCCTCGTACGACTCCTTCAACCCCATGGGTGGGTTCGGCCTGCTCACCGGCATGATGCTCGGCGAGGTGGCCCCTGGGGGGACGGGGAGCGGGCTCTACACGATCCTGGTCTACGCCGTGATCGCGGTGTTCATCGGCGGTCTCATGATCGGGCGAACTCCTGAGTACCTGGGGAAGAAGATTCAGGCCAAGGAGGTGAAGCTGGCCGGGCTCGGGGCCCTGGTCATGCCCATCCTCGTGCTCGTCCTGACCGCCGTCGCCGTCTCGATCCATGCCGGCCGGGCCGGCCCTCTTAATGCCGGCCCGCACGGCTTCACCGAGATCCTCTACGCGCTCACCTCGCAGGCCAACAACAACGGCTCGTCATTCGGGGGCCTCACGGGCAATACCGCCTTCTACAACGTGGTGGGGGGAGTCGACATCCTGCTCGGCCGGTTCGGCGTGATGATTCCCGCCTTGGCCCTGGGGGGGGCGCTGGCGGCCAAGAACGTCGTTCCTCGTTCGCTTGGGACGTTCCGCACCGACAATGGCATGTTCGTCGGCCTGATAATCGGCGTGATTTTCATCATCGGCGGACTCACGTTCTTTCCCGCCATCTCGCTCGGACCCATTGTCGAGCAGCTCAGTCGCGGGAAGTTCTTCTGATGACAACCACGACCGCACAGCCGGCCCAGCCGGGCACTGGCCCGCATGGGGTGGCCCAGGCTCGGAGCCTCTTCGACCGTGAGATCCTCGCCCAGGCCGGGATCGACGCATTCAAGAAGCTCGACCCCCGGCGACAGATCAAGAACCCCGTGATGTTCGTGGTGCTGGTGGGTTTCGTCATCACGTTCATTGAGGCCGTCGCCCACCCCGGCATCTTCGACTGGTCCATTGCGATCTGGCTGTTCCTGACGGTGATGTTCGCCAACTTCGCCGAAGCCATGGCAGAAGGGCGCGGCAAGGCCCAGGCCGACGCTCTTCGCCGGATGCGGGCCGAGACCGAAGCGCGCAGAATCAGTCCGGACGGTACCGAGGAACGGGTGGCGGCGTCGGCTCTGAAAAAGGGGGATGTCGTGGTCTGTGAAGCGGGCGACCTCGTTCCCTCAGATGGGGAGATCACTGCGGGCATTGCCTCCGTGGACGAATCTGCGATCACGGGGGAGTCCGCACCCGTCATTCGGGAATCGGGCGGCGACCGTTCAGCTGTGACCGGGGGGACCAGGGTCCTCTCCGATCGAATTGAGGTATGCATCACCGCGGAGCGTGGCCACACGTTCATCGACCGGATGATCGCCCTGGTGGAGGGGGCCAACCGGCAGAGGACGCCCAACGAGATCGCCCTCACCATCCTCCTGTCAGTGCTGACCATCGTGTTCCTGCCTGTCGTCGTGACCCTCCAGCCTTTTGGTCGATATGCCGGGGTGACAGTGCCGGTCGTGGTCCTCGTGTCGCTCCTCGTGTGCCTCATCCCCACCACCATCGGGGCGCTCTTGTCTGCCATCGGGATCGCCGGAATGGACCGCCTCGTGCAGTGCAACGTGCTGGCGATGAGCGGGCGGGCCGTGGAGGCGGCCGGGGACGTGCAGACGCTGCTGCTCGACAAGACGGGGACCATCACCCTCGGGAACCGCATGGCCTCCTCGTTCTTCCCTGCCGGAAACAGCACCGAAGAGGAACTCGCCGACGCGGCACAGCTGGCGTCGTTGGCCGACGAGACGCCCGAGGGCCGCTCGATCGTGGTGCTGGCCAAGCAACGCTTCGCCATCCGTGAGCGCGACCTCGGTGAGGAACGCAGTTTCATCCCCTTCTCGGCCACGACCCGCATGTCGGGAATCGACGTGGATGGGCGCCAAATTCGCAAGGGAGCGTCCGAATCGGTGAAGCAGTGGGTGACGGACCAGGGGGGGGGCATACCCGAGGGTCTCGACGAGATCGTCGAGCGCATTTCCCGAGCCGGGTCCACACCCCTCCTCGTCGCCGACGGACAAAAGATTCTGGGCGCAATCGAACTGAAGGATGTGATCAAACAGGGAATCCGGGAAAAGTTCGATCAGATGCGCCAGATGGGCATCCGCACCATCATGATCACCGGCGACAACCCACTCACGGCCGCCGCCATCGCCCGGGAGGCCGGTGTCGACGACTTCCTCGCCGAGGCGACCCCTGAGGGAAAGATGGCACTCATAAAATCCGAACAGGAAGGCGGCAAACTCGTCGCCATGACCGGTGACGGGACCAACGATGCTCCCGCCTTGGCCCAAGCCGACGTTGGGGTGGCTATGAACTCCGGGACGACGGCGGCCAAAGAGGCCGGGAACATGGTCGACCTCGACTCCAACCCGACCAAGCTCATCGAAGTCGTAGAGATCGGGAAACAGTTGCTCATCACCCGGGGTTCGCTCACCACCTTTTCCATCGCCAACGACGTGTCAAAGTACTTCGCCATCATCCCCGCGCTGTTCGTTGCCACCTACCCACAGCTCAACGCGCTGAATATCATGAAGTTGCAGGGCCCGCAGAGCGCGGTCCTCTCGGCCGTGATCTTCAACGCTCTGGTGATCGTGGCGCTTATCCCGCTAGCGCTACGTGGCGTGCGGTTTCGCTCGGGATCTTCGGCGGCCGTCCTGCGCCGCAACGTGTGGATTTACGGGGTCGGCGGGCTGATCGTCCCCTTCATTTTCATAAAGCTCATCAATCTCATTCTCGTCGCACTGCACGCCTACTGATGAATACCGCCTGATGCTCATTCACCTTCGCCGTGCACTCACCCTCAGTCTCATCGCCATCGTGCTGACCTTCGCATATGCCCTCGTAGGCACCGGCGTCTCCCAGCTCTTCTTCAAGCACCAGGCCGACGGGTCGATCACGGCCCATGGGTCGACTCTGGTCGGACAGAACTGGTCGAGCACAAACTGCCCCGGACATCCGAAGGGCAGTTGCGTCTTCCAGGGCCGGCCCGACGATCTCGGCCCCTATGCGAGCGCCAAGACAAATCCCGCCGGGCATCCCGGGGACGACCCCCTGGTGGCCAACGGGGTTCGCGGCGAATCGGGGGCGACCAACCTCGGGCCGCGCTCGGCAGAACTAAAGGCCTATACAGAGGAGTTGTTGGCGTATTGGCACCGGCGCGGTGTCGACCCCACACCAGACCTCGTCACAACGTCGGGCAGCGGCTACGACCCGGACATCACGCCGCAGGACGCTCTTGTCCAGATTCCCATGGTCTCGGGTGCGACAGGCGTCTCCCCATCGGCCCTGCGGAAGCTCATTGTCAAAGAGACACAGGGCGAGCAGCTGGGCTTCCTCGGCAGCAGGTACATCGACGTCTTGCAACTGAACCAAGCGCTCGCAAAGCTCCGGTGATCCGTCCCCGACCGTGCCGGTCGCCGGAGCTCCTCCTCCTGGACGACCGTTCTCGACGCGGCGGTCCGGCGCGAGCTCCGGAGACCGCAGCACGGCACCGGGCTGGCCGGCGTGCTCGTCACGCACGACCCCGAGGAGGCGGCGTTCCTGGTGGACGAGGTGATCGTGATAACGGACCGCCGGGCCCTTCCCCGCGGCCTGTCGCGGTCCCGCTCGACGGCCAGGCGGGCGAGGTCTGCGCCGTCGACGGAGCGCCTGCCCGACCCGGGACGACGTCGTCGAGGAAGATGACTTTCGGCCCTACGGGAGCGCCCAGGGGCAATGCACACTGGACTGGCTATGGCGTGGCGTTGTGCCAGAATCTTCCGTGGAGGGCAGAGCGACCGATGAGACCCGCAGACGATCCTTCGTTGGCTGCCCTCGGCGGCCTGGTCCCTTCCTTGCCGGGCGAGCGCTCCGAGCACGTTGGCTTCTTCGAACATCGCCACATTGGCACCTCGAGTGCCGACCGAGCCACGCTCTTGGCGGCGATCGGTTATGACAGCCTCGGTTCGCTCCTTGACGATGTCGTCCCGGCCGGCGTGAGGGACAATTTCGTTCTCGACCTCCATGCCGTTGGGAACGAGCGCGAGCTGCTCGCCGAGCTGCGCGCCTTGGCAAGCGCCAACCGCGTACTCACTCCGATGATCGGACTCGGGTTCTACGACACCGTCCTGCCGGCCGTCCTCCGGCGACTCATCCTCGAGAATCCCGCGTGGTACACGTCGTACACGCCGTACCAGGCGGAGATCGCGCAGGGCCGACTCGAAGCGCTGCTCATCTTCCAGACGATGGTCGCCGACCTCACCGCGTTGCCGGTCGCGAACGCCTCGCTCCTTGACGAAGCGACAGCAGCAGTAGAAGCGATGTTCATGTGCCAACGAGCGGTCTCGGGTCGCCGTCGCTTTGTCGTCGACGCGGATTGCTTCCCCCAGACGATCGCGGTGCTCAAGACCCGCGCCGAGCCACTCGACATCGAGATCGTCATCGCCGATCTCGATGACGGCCTTCCTGCGGTCGAGCCTTTCGGCGTCCTCGTCCAGCAACCCGGGTGCTCGGGTCGCGTCCGTGCCCTTCGTCCCCTCGTCGATGCCGCGCACGACGCCGGGGCACTCGCCGTCGTGGCGTGCGACCTACTGGCGGCGACAATCATCACCCCGCCTGGTGAGGACGGTGCCGACATCGCCGTCGGCACGACGCAGCGCTTGGGCATGCCGCTCGGCTTCGGCGGGCCCCACGCCGCGTTCCTCGCCACGACGAACGAGCTCGAACGCTCGGTACCGGGTCGCATCGTCGGACTATCACGCGACGCCCTCGGCAACCGGGCGCTCCAGCTCGCGCTCCAGACACGCGAGCAGCACATCCGGCGAGAGCGGGCCACCTCGAACATCTGCACCGCGGAGGTGCTGCCAGCGATCGTCGCGGCGATGTTTGCCGTCTACCACGGACCGGACGGTCTCCGGTCGATCGCGGAACGGATCCACGCGCTCGCGTGCTCGTTCGCTGACACGCTCCGAGGCTTCGACGTCGCCGTAGGACCGGGCCCGATCTTCGACACGGTGACCGCCACGGTCCCCGGGCAGGCTCGAGCGGTCATGGAGGCGGCGTGCGAACGGGGTATCAACATCCGCCTTGTCGACGCCGACACCGTCGCCGTCTCCTGTGACGAGGTGACCGACGAACAGATCCTGACAGACCTCCTCGGCGCGTTCGGCGTGACGCGCCCCCTCCGATCGCCCCCTCGTCCCGATCCGTTGGCGCCGCATCGCCGGACGAGCGGGTACCTCGCCCACCCCGTCTTCAGTTGCTACCGCTCTGAGGTCGCGATGACCCGCCTGCTGCGGCGGCTGTCCGACCTTGATCTCGCTCTCGACCGCTCCATGATCCCGCTCGGCTCGTGCACGATGAAGCTCAACGCCTGCCTCGAGATGGAGCCGATAAGCTGGACCGAGTTCGTCTCGCTACACCCGTTTGCGCCCGCCGACCAGACCGAGGGAAGTCGACGTGTCATCGAGGACCTCTCGGGGTGGCTGGCCGCCATCACCGGATTCGAAGCGGTCTCCCTCCAGCCGAATGCTGGCTCACAAGGCGAACTTGCTGGTCTCCTCGCGATCCGCGCCTATCACCGCTCCCGCGGCGAGCTCGAGCGCGACGTATGCCTCGTGCCGACCTCGGCGCACGGTACCAACCCTGCATCGGCCCGACTCGCCGGTATGCGTATCGTGACGGTGAGCTGCGACGAGGAGGGCAGTGTCGACCTCGGCGACCTCCGCGCCCAGATCGCGGCGAACCGCGACCACCTCAGCGCGCTGATGATCACCTACCCCTCGACCCACGGGGTGTTCGAAGCCTCCCTCCCGGTGATGTGCGAGTTGGTGCACGCCGCGGGCGGTCAGGTCTACCTCGACGGTGCGAACCTCAACGCACTCATCGGCCTCGCCCGCCCGGGCGCACTCGGAGCGGACGCGTCGCAACTTAACCTGCACAAGACGTTCTGTATTCCCCACGGCGGCGGAGGACCTGGAGTTGGGCCGGTGGCGGTGAAGGCGCACCTCGCACCGTTCCTTCCGAACCACCCCCTGCGGCCGGACGCAGGTCCGTCGAGCGGGATCGGACCGCTCTCGTCGTGCCCGTTTGGCTCGGCAAGCATCTTGACGATCCCGTGGGCCTATATACGCCTTCTTGGCGGCGAAGGCCTCGCACGCGCCAGCGAAGCCGCAATCGTGTCAGCGAACTACCTTGCGTCGGCGCTCGATCACGACTTCCCCGTCCTGTACAAGGGCGAGCATGGACGGATTGGCCACGAGTGCGTCCTCGACCTCCGCCCGTTCAGTCGGGCGAGCGGTATCAAGGTGGACGACGTCGCGAAGCGGTTGATCGATTACGGCTTCCACGCCCCAACGATGAGTTTTCCCGTCGCCGGGACCTTGATGGTCGAGCCGACGGAATCCGAGCCTTTCGAGGAGCTGGTTCGTTTCGTCGAGGCCATGAAGGCGATCCGCAGCGAGATCGACGAGGTCGCCCGGGCAAGCTGGCCGGCCGAGGACAATCCGCTCGTCAACGCCCCTCACACTGCCGAGGAGCTCGCTGGCGCCTGGACGCACCCCTACGACCGCGCGACGGCAGCCTTCCCGATGCCCTCATTGCGTGCTTCGACCGGCGGCTCCAAGTACTGGCCGCCGGTCAAACGGATCGACGCTGCGTTCGGCGACCGTCACCCCCACTTCGTGCTGTTGGATGACGGACCCGACGCGAGGAACGCACAGTGACGGCTGCGGACCCGTCCTAGACAAGCCACAGTCCGCTCGAGCCGTCGGAGGTCGAGCTGAAGGCGGCGTTCACCACCCTCGCCGGTTGGCGGATGCCGCTCGCAAGTCGTCGTCGGTTCCCAGCCTCACATAATCATCACAAAGGTGTTACCTGCGCGTGGATGCACTAGTTCATGCTCGGCGAGGCGGCGCTCGACGGGGTGAGCCTCAATCAGGCCGCCTTCGAGGAGCGCAATCGGGCGATGCCCGCGCCGCGTACTTCAGGAGAGTCCGACGATCTCTCCCTTCTCGTCGAGGTCCATGTCGAAGGCCGCCGGGCTCGAGGAGAGCCCCGGCATCGTCGACATGTCGCCGCAGATCGGGTAGATGAAGCCGGCTCCCACCGACGCGCGAACCTCGCGCACCGGCAGGCGCCAGCCGCTCGGGGCTCCCTTCAGGTTCGGATCGGCAGTGAGCGAGTATTGGGTCTTGGCGATGCACACGGGCAGATGGGAGAAGCCGTACTTCTCGTAGGTGTCGAGCTGGTGCGAGGCGGTCGGCGAGTACTCGACGCCGTCCGCTCCGTAGATGCGCGTGGCGATGGTCTCGATCTTGTCACGAAGCCCCGACTCGAGGGGGTAGAGGAAGTGGAACTCGCTCGGGTCCTCTGCAGCCTCGACCACCGCCTCGGCGAGCTGGATCGCCCCACGCCCGCCCTCTGAGAAGTGCCGACAGACCGCGACGCGCACGCCGAGCTCGGAAGCGATCTCCCCGATGGCGTCGTGCTCGGAGGGGTGGTCGTCGGGGAACGCGTTGATCGCAATGACGGGCGTGACGCCGTGCTGGCGGATGTTGTCGACTTGCTTGCGCAGGTTCGCCGCTCCCTCGTGGATCTCTTCAGGGTTCTCTGCCAAGAGGGCCTCGGGGAGAGGTCGCCCTGCGACGATGTGGTACTTGCCCGTCTGGGCCTTGATCGCGCGGACCGTGACGACGACGACGCCGGCATCGGGGACGAGTCCGGAGGTTCGGCACTTGATGTTGAAGAAGCGCTCGGCGCCCATGTCCGCCCCGAACCCCGCCTCGGTGATCAAGAAGTCTCCCGAGTGAATGCCGATGAGGTCGGCGACGATCGAGGAGTTCCCGTGCGCGATGTTGCCGAAGGGGCCCGCGTGCACGAGCACAGGCGTGTTCTCGAGTGTCTGAAGGAGGTTCGGCCTCAGCGCTTCGTGAAGGATCACCGCCATCGCACCCGCCCCCCGCAGCTGCTCGGCGGTGACCGGGTCGCCGTGGACCGTGTAGCCGACCACGATGCGCCCGAGCCGCTCACGCAGGTCCGAGAGCGACCGCGACAACGCGAGGATCGCCATAACCTCCGACGCTGCGGTGATGTCGAAGCCTGTCTCGCGGGGCACGCCGTCGAGGCGTCCGCCGAGTCCAACGACGATGTTGCGCAGCGCCCGGTCGTCCACGTCGAGGACGCGCCGCCAGGTGATGTTGTGGAGGTCGATGCCGAGAGCATTGCCGTGGAAGAGGTGGTTGTCGAGGATCGCAGAGAGCATGTTGTGGGCCTCGGTGACCGCGTGCAGGTCGCCGGTGAGATGGAGCGCGAGCGTCTCGAAGGGGACTGCTTGGCTGTAGCCGCCTCCCGCTCCGGCGCCTTTGATGCCGAACGTCGGCCCCATCGACCCCTGGCGGATGGCGACCGTCGCCGACTTGCCGATGTGGTGCATCGCCTGTCCGAGCCCAATGCTCGTGACCGTTTTTCCCTCTCCAAAGGGAGTCGGGGTAACCGCGGAGACGACGACGTAGCGGGCGCGGGGACGCTCGGCGAGTTCTTCGACGGCGTCGAGGCGGATCTTCGCGACGAACTCGCCGTGATGCTCAAGCAGGTGACGGCCGATTCCCATCGATGCGGCAATCTCCTCGATCGGACGGAGCTTCGCCTGGCGTGCGATTTCGAGGGCACTTGGCATGGCCCAACTCCTTTCCAAGTCCTGGAAAATCTATCAAGCTTCTTGTGCCAGCGCAGTCTCGGCCCAACCCTCAGAAGGCGGTGCACCGCGCTCGGTTCCGGTGAACAGCGCGGCGCGCTCGTCGCGCGGGACCACGCCTCGTCTGCTTCGCGTGCGCAAACGACAACAGTGGCACCGAGCTCGTGAAACCGATCGATGATCCGAGCGTCCGCGTCGAGGGGGAAGAAAACGGTGAGTTGCCGCTTCCCGGCCGCGGCGAGCGTTGCGGCCACAGGGGCGGCGTTGCCACGACTCGCAATGGCGAGTGGGTGGCGCTGCGCAGTATCCGTGGCCCGCAGCTCGGCGACCTCGAGGTGCAGGAGCACCCCCATGAGGCGGCGCCCCTTATGTGATCCGGTGACGATGTCCGTCTCGTCTTTCACCCACACCCCACCGGCGGTGCTGAAACCGAGCGTGTTCGACATCGCCGTCGCGGGTGAACGGCGTGGTGGAAAAGCCGTGGCCGTCGACCTCGGCAACCTTCGACCTCAGCAACCTTCGCGACGAGCTAGCGGATGAGCGCGACGTGACAACGTCGTGCTAGACGTCGTGATCGACCACTTCTTGTTCAAGTCCCAATCTCTTCACGGGTTCCCTCCTGCTGACGCGTCGCTTCGGTAGTCGAGCTCGGGGTAGATGGGGAAGTCAGCACAGAGCTGCGCGACCTCCTTGCGAAGCTGTGCCAGCGTCACGTTCGAGGCAATGTCGGCGCGGAAGGCCTTCAAGAAGGCCGACCGCTCGAGGCGGTCGGAAGGCATCACGTAGTGCTCGACCGCCTCGATCCCCCGCGCGACGAGCTGGCCGACAAGACGCATCTCTGGCTCTTTCATTCCCCGGCTGGTCACCGTCGGCGTGCCGAGACGGATCCCGCTCGGGTTGATGGCCGAGAAGGGCTCTCGCGGGATCGTGTTCTTGTTGACGGTCATGCCGGCTTCGTCGAGGGCTTCTTGCGCAAGCAGGCCGAAACCCTCGCTGAGCGGCGTGAGGTCGAGGAGGAGCAGGTGGGTGTCGGTCCCACCCGTGACGAGCCGCAGCCCGTTGGCCTGCAACTCTTCTGCCAGTGCCTTCGCGTTGGCGACGACCTGCGCGGCATAGTTCCGGAAGCTCGGGCGCGACGCTTCGAGCAGCGCGACGGCGATCGCCGCGGTGGTGTGGTTGTGCGGCCCGCCCTGCATGCCGGGAATGACGACCTTGTCGATCTTCTTGCCGAGGTCGGGGTCCTTTGCGAGGCCTTTGTCGGTGACCATGATCATCGCTCCGCGCGGTCCCCGAAGTGTCTTGTGCGTCGTCGTCGTCACCACGTGCGCGAACGGGACCGGACTCGGGTGCGCGCCGCCCGCGACGAGGCCGGCGACATGGGCGATGTCGGCGACGAGGAACGCGCCGCAGTCGTCGGCGATCGCCGCCATCTCCTCGAAGGGGAAAAACCGCGGGTACGCGGTGTACCCGACCCAGATGAGCTGCGGCGGGTCCGCGGCGACGTTGGCCTTCAGCTCATCGAAGTCGATGTAACCGTCCGGTCCCGTGTGATAGGGGACGCTATGAAAGAGCTGGCCGGTCACGCTGCCGGAATACCCGTGGGAAAGATGGCCGCCGTCGGCCAAGTTGAGGCCCATCACCGTGTCGCCCGGCTGGAGGAGGGCGAAGTACACCTCGAGGTTCGCCGGCGAGCCCGAGTACGGCTGCACGTTCACGTACGGGACACCGAAGAGCTGCTTTGCTCGTTCAATCGCAAGGTTCTCGACCTTGTCGATGACCTGGTTGCCGCCGTAGTAGCGGCGCCCCGGGTAGCCCTCCGAATACTTGTCGGTAAGGATCGAGCCCATCGCCTGCATGACGGCGAGGCTCGTGAAGTTCTCCGACGGGATGAGCTCGAGGCCCGTCCGTTTGCGCTCCAGCTCTTCGCCGATCAGGGTGAAGATCTCCGGGTCCGCGTCGTACAGCTCCTTAGATCGGTTCATCTCGGCGCTCCTGGTGATCGTCTGACCTGCCCATCGTCGGGGCACGGCAACGAAAAGTGCTGCCGTTGTGCGGGCAACGATTCCTCGAAATTGTCCTACGCCCGTGCGTCCGGCTGATAAGAGTATATTGTCGTACAGCTTCGATCAACGAACCATCGATTCCGCAAATTGGGACGTTCAGGTCAGGCAAGTTCATCCACTCCGACCACGGCGCACACTCGTGGCCTGCAGGGAGAGCCGCCCACAGGTAGGCACCGTTAGACTAGCAACCGGGCACCGATGTGGGCCACGACACCCTTGCCACCAATGGTCACAATCAGGTTGGGTCGGCTCGTTGTACGCTTGATCTTGGAAGTGTGCCCTTCTCTTGGTTCTTCTTGCTTTCGCGAGCACAAATTTCCCAGAAGATGTGGGCTTTTCCGCGTCCTTGGACCCGATTAGACGAGCGTTACTGATAGGTGCGGGCTAACCGACCCTTTAGCCGAACACAAGGGGCGCAACGGTCGGCCCCTTCGCATCCACCGGGACGCCAGATCGGGGTCGAAATGCTCAGCCCGCGGCTCGCTCGCATGCGGAAGCGATGTTACGTAGGAGGCACGCGGTCGTTACCGGACCCACTCCCCCCGGTACGGGCGTGATTTTGCCTGCGATTCCAGCCACCGCTTCGAAGTCGACGTCGCCGACGAGTCCCTCGTTTGTCGCGTTCGTCCCCACGTCGATGACCGTGGCACCTTCGCCCACGTACTCGGCGCCGATCATGTGCGCGTGGCCGATGGCCGCAACCAAGATTTCCGCTTCCCGGCAAACAGCAGGGAGATCGACCGTCCGCGAATGGCAGACCGTGACCGTGGCGTTCGCTCCGAGAAGGAGCACGGAGAGCGGTTTGCCGACCACAAGGCTTCGGCCGACGACGGTGACACGTTTGCCACTGAGATCGATCTGCTCCGCATGGAGGATCTCCATTACCGCCTGGGCCGTCGCAGGCGCGTACGCGGGTAGCCCGTGAAAGATAAGACCCGCGCTCTCGACCGTGGCACCGTCGACGTCTTTGCGCACGGGAATCTGGCGGATCACCTCTGTTGCGTCGATGCCGGCGGGGTATGGGGTCTGGGCGATGATGCCGTAGACCGAAGCGTCGTCAGCCAGACGTCGACAGGCCCCGCGAATCGTCGCGGTATCCGACTCCGGCGTCAGCGCGAGCACCTCGGCGAGAATCCCGGAGCGTTCGGCGGCGCGGACGATCGACCGCACGTAGTACGCGGTCGACTCGTCGTCGGTCGCGGTGAGGATGCCGACCTTCGGTTCGACTCCGGTGTTCTTCAGACGCTCGACGTGGTCGCGGACCTGCTCTGTAATCGTCGCTGCGATGGCACGGCCATCGATTCTCATCAGCCTGAGACCTTTCGACGGACGTCGTTCACCACGTCGCCGAGGGTGCCCTTCAGAGCGTCCATGTCCGCGAGTGCAGCGATAAGCTCCGTACTGACGCGCTGATCGTTGATCTGTGCCGCGTTGATAGCGACGTTCAAGATGGCGCCGTCCAGGGCCGCTCTTGCGCACGCCGCTCCGATGCCGACGTCGGAGAGCACGTTCCGGTTGCCCTTCTCGGCGATCGAGGCGGCGATCTCCGCGAGTCGCTCGACGATGCACGCGATCGCGCGAGGGGGCGCAACCGCGCCGAGCACCGCCTCTTGGATCGCCTCGTTGCGAGCTTGCTTCTCCTCGTCGGTTTCCCGTGGCATTGCGTAGGCGGCTCCGACCGCAGCGAAGGCGACCTCGTCGTCCTGCATGGCCTGTAGCGACCGTGAGCGAAGCTCCTCGAGCTCTGCGACAAATGATCGCATCTCGTTCTCCACCTCCGCGTAGCGTTTTCCGGTCGTGTAGTTCGCGACCATCGCGAGTAGCGCCGCTCCGAGCGCGCTCGCGAGCCCAGCTGCAGCGCCGCCGCCCGGAGTCGGCTGTCGGGCTGCAAGCTCTTCGAGAAAGGTGTCGATCGTTGGCGTAATTGCCTCAGCCACGCTGCGCCCCCTGCGTCAAAGGTTCACGCCCTGACGCACAGCAGATGGCACTGCTCATGGACCCGCATCCTGAGGGTCCTCCATCCGATCGCGCCAGTCGCGGCCTAATGCAGAGTCTAGCGAAGCGGCTCTCTTCCGACGTGTTGCGGCTCTGTGCGCTAGTCAGGGCATAGTGCATACGCACAGAGCGCGAGAACCGAAATGCTCGGGGGCGGGGGTTCCGCCGTTTTCGGCGTGCTTCACAGTTTCAGCATAGAGGCTGGTAGACGGGCCGTGAGACCGGCTCCGCCGCCCAATCGACGCGTTCGGCGCCATACTGTCCACGGCGGGCCTTCCATGCTCCTGTGGTCGATCATTGAAGCGCCATTGCGCGGGTGGCGCTCCTCGCTCGAACTCGGGATCGGGATTGGCGCACTGCTCGTGTTGGGGTTGGGGTTGTTCGCGGCCTGGGAGCGCCACAGCTGGCATCCGATGCCCATACTCGAGGCGTTGGGGAACCGGCGCTTCTCCATCGCCATGGCGCCCTTCGCCCTGGCGGCAATCGCGCTGATGGGGCACTTTTCGTGCTCACGTAGTACGTGCAGTTCTCACTCGGTTACTCGGCATTGGCCACCGGGTCACCATTTCGTCGAAGTTCGCCCCAACGGTGGGAGACCGGTCGGCCAGTGACCTGGCTATGTACCGACCGAGGCGTTTTGACGTCTTGCTGTGCGTCGGCCGAAGTGCCCGGTTGAAGACGCTGGCGACACATACCGTTGGCCGATCTCACGCTCCATCGGCAAGGAGCTTCTGTTTCGCGGCGGCGAGTACCGCGCTCTCGGCGTCGTCGATCTCGGGGAGTCGGAGGTCCATCTGTTCGATGACATGGACCAATATTCCTCCGACAAGTGCCCGCAGTTCATACTTGTGGTCAGCCGGAACGATGTACCAGGGAGCCCAGGCCGTCGAGGTGGCAGTCAGGGCGGCTTCGTACGCCTGTCGGTACTCCTCATGGAAAGCCCGCTCCGTCAGGTCGGCATTTGAGAACTTCCAGAACTTGGTGGGATCATCGAGACGTTCGAGTAGTCGCCTCTTCTGCTCCTCCTCCGAGACGTGGAGGAAGAACTTGACGATGTGGGTGCCGTTACGCACGAGATGATGTTCGAAACCGTTGATATCTTCGTAGCGGCCCTGCCATAGCTTCTCTCCGCTCCCGCTTTCAGGCGGAAGTCGTTGTGCGGCAAGGATCTCAGGATGCACTCGAGCTACGAGTACCTCCTCGTAGTAGGAGCGATTGAAGATCCCGATGCGCCCTCGCGCTGGGAGCACCTTGGCGCAACGCCAGAGAAAGTCGTGGTCGAGCTCTTCTGTGGACGGGGACCTAAACGAGACGACCTCGCAGCCCTGAGGGTTGACCCCGGACATGACATGCTTGATCGTGCCATCCTTTCCCGCCGCATCGAGTGCCTGGAAGATCACGAGAAGCGCGTACTGATCGCTCGCATAAAGTAACTCCTGCGTCGATCTGAGCTCCTCACGGAACTCTTCGAGATCCCGCTCGGCCAGATGACGCGGGCTGGACGCGCTCGTGGGCCCAAGCCAGTCCGTCTTCGTCGCACTTGTGCTCCGGTGCCTGAGGTTCGCTTTATCACCCGGATGAACCGTGAGTTCCTCAAGGACATTCTTATGAAGTTTCATCCGATGACCTCCAGCGCGATCAATGAGTTCGCAATGCATCCTGACAGATTGAACACGCAACTGCCCAGCCGACTTTGCCGTTTCGCTAAGCCAGTATTTTTGCCTATTCAGGCTCGAACTCGGCCTCGTGATGAATCCATTTTCCTTGAGTTCTGCGAGCTTGTGCAGTCGGTCGGTTTAGACGAACCAACTCGCCGCAGAGCTTCGAGCTCTGCGGCACACCGACCGCCTCAATTGCGACATCGGCCCACCTCCTATGACGTCGGTGACCTCGTAGGAGGCACGTTCAACCGGGAGATTCCGATCGGTGCTGGCATCACCACTTGGCCACCCGTGACTCCCGCTGTTTCACGCGGTGGTCGATACGGAGGTGATGTGATCACCAAAGATGACCTCGGCACTAACCGGCCTGGCGAGATCTGCC